>Ga0116231_10004059_pt1 | contig 29867 bp, 30 predicted proteins | sample S1TSphgellanicum_2_FD_89695 | JGI IMG/M metagenome (GOLD analysis project Ga0116231, IMG submission 89695) | Host-associated microbial communities from peat moss isolated from Minnesota, USA - S1T2_Fd - Sphagnum magellanicum MG | ecosystem: Host-associated > Plants > Peat moss > Unclassified...
ATTAAAAAATTCAACAACCCAATGTCCAAAGAAAAAAAAGAACCAATATATTAATTAATTTTAAACAAAAAAAAAATACACTTTTTAATAAATAAAAAAAAAAAAAAAAACCAAAATCATATTTTCTAGCAAAATATAATACTTTGTAAATAACTAGAGGAACATTACAAGTTTTTTTTGTCTTTTTTTTAACTAATCCAAATTCTAACCTAAAACACCATTGTAATCATTTAAATCACATCTAAAAAAAAAATGTAATAAAAGAAGATCTCTTTCATAATATTTGTTAGGTTAAATACCTCTACTAAAGGGCAATGTAGGCCTGCTTGAAGAGTTATTTTTGGTACTACTTCCCTCTTAAGGCTCCCCATTGTGTGTTTTGTGTTCTCATCAAGTTTCCAAGGTTTTTTCACTAGGTTGCCAAAATTCCCAAAATGTTCCCTAAGATATTCTCAATAACCTTTTTCAATTTTTTTATTTCATATCGTTCAACCCTGGTTCAACTTCCATGTATATAGGAAGTTGTAAAGAGGAGGGCTAAAGGAAAGCATGGCCAAACATGGTTTGTAGTTTGGGAGAGGGAAGCATGTTATGACATGTGGTGTCATGACGTTCGGAGTTGTAAAGGTGTCCATAGTAAACTCTACTAAACAAAAAGGCTAAAACCAATCAAAGGTATAAATTAATCAACCAAAAAGATATACATGCACATATATATACAATGCACAAGAGGAGGTTGAAATGAAATTCTCATGTATTGAATTGAAAAGAAGGAAAAAAAACGTAGTGTATGTAAATGGTGACCATGTAATAGTTGCTGTGAGCATTTAAAAATCCAGTTTAACTATGGAAGAAACTTTCCCTAACAAAATTTTTTAGAAGAATTAACAAGAAAAGGAAAGAGCTTGACCTTTTATACAGTTGTCAACAAAGATGAAGCCCTAAACAACCCATAACCCTAAAACACCTAATAACGTACAATAACCTTAGAACGTACATTAACCCTAAAAGCATGATTGGCATGCTCGTGATTAGCCATCATGTATGAGACCATGCATACGGTCATGACAACTGTCGTGATGTTTGGTGTCGTAAGGGTGTAAATTAAGTAAATTCTACTAAACAAAAAGACTAAAACCAATCAAAGGTAGAAATTAATTAACTAAAAAGAAATACACGCACATATATATACAATGTACAAGAAGAGGTTGAAATGAAATTTTCATGTATCCCCCCCCCCAAGATTTGAGTCGGGAAGAACGTGGCAAGGTATGAGTAGAAATCAAAGTGCTACAAGAGAACATGATGAATAATACCAAATGGCAGTAGGAACTTGAATGAGTTTCGGCTTGAGGCAAAATAGATGGTATCCACCATTACAATTATTACAAAGCAGCATCTGATCGGCATTGTCTATCTTCTGACATACTTAACATGGATAGCCAAGTGGAGGAATCTAAGTCAACATGATGATGGTAGGATCCAAGTTTGGCAAGTGGCAGGGTGCATAATTTTTGGAGTGATCCCAAATTGTGCGTTTTTTAATTCCTTGTAACTCTAAAACACCTGAAGGCCTAATTGCCTTAATCCTTAAGATAATGCGACTAAAAGAAGTGTTTAGAGTATCATTAGGTTACCGCTAAAGATACACAAAGTCACCAACATCAAATTGTTTCACTTTAGGTTTGTAATTACCACCTCATGTGTGTGCATACCATAAGGTGTTTCGATGTTGTGCAATGGACAAGTTCTCCATGGCTATGGGCATAACCCTCCTAAATAGAATAACCCTCTTTGCGATGATTTTAGCCCAAGTGGTTGGGGTGTCCAAGTCCACAACCTAGTCCATTTGAACAACAATGGAAGAAGGTGGAATGGGATGTCTTCTAAAAAGTAGAAAGTAAGGAATGAAATGAAACAAAGAAGTGTGTTTGGACATCCTGTAACCCATAGCGACGTAAGGTAAGGTCAGGTCCCAATCCTCTTTGTTCTTAATGAGGTAAATCTTCCGTAATCTTTTTTTGCATGTCTGAACCATCCACTTTGCAAGGCCATCAACTTCGGGATGATTCCTTGAAGTTTGGCGGTGGTCAATGAGAGCATGATCAAGTAGGTCTTGGAATTCTCCTTTGAATTCTTATCCTTGATCAGTAAGGCATTCAGCATAAGCCCCAAACCTATTTAGGACCTATTGTAAGAAAGCTTCGCTGGTGCTATGTGATGACTTGTTCGGCAACGCAACAAGCTTGACCCACTTTGAAAAATGCTGAATCATAATCATGATGTAGACATTACCCTTGGAGGTCTATGGTAATTATCCAACTAAATCACATGACCAGCGATAGATCATGCCCTGAATAGGGAGTGGAGAAAGCGTGAGTTGTCAAGAAGAAAAGGAAGTTTTCACTTTATCACATTGTTCACACCTAGCAATGACATTTCAAACATAAGAAACCAGCAAGCAAAAGAAACCCACGAAACTCAAAGCCAGGAAAAATGTGTCATTTTCAACATCAAGCAATAGAGAATAGTTTTTTTAGAATTAAATTAAAAAGAAAAGAAAATGTAGTGTATGTAAACAATGGCCATGTAATAGTTGCCGTGAGCATCTAAAATCCAATTTGACTATGGAGGAAACTGTCCATAACAAAGGAATTCTAGAAAATTAATAAAAGGAGGGAAGAACTTTGCCTTTTATATAGTCGTCAACAAAGCTGAAACCCTAAACAAGCCATAACCCTAAAACACCTAATAATGTACAATAACTTAAAAACATACATTAACCTTAAGAGCATACATTAACCCTAAAGGCATGCCCATAATCGGTTGTCATGTATGAAGCCATGCATATGGGCATGACAAGCATATTTAGGTTGGTTTCTATGTTGGGGAATACCCTCCATGTTCCTAAAATATTGGTGATAGGCCAATCAAATTGCTCCTTGTGAAAGAACTAACCGTGGGGACACACACCACCCTTTTACTAATTAATAAAAACATGAATAAAGTGGCACATTCACACCTGATGTTAAGTCGGTGTTAAATGAAAATCTAGGTGGCATCCTAGGTGGCACCCAATGTTCAAATGAGTTATAGCTTTAATGTTAAGTGAATGTTAACTTAACATAAAAATTTCATGGTCTCTAGGTTCAAAGTCCTAAATGGCTAGAGTGGTGTTAGGGGACTCAACACTAAAGTCCCTAACATCAAGTGTGAATGCACCTTTAGAAGTACCCTAATGAATAAGATCCCATTCATATTTATCAATACCCTAACTAATAAGATCCCATTCACATTTAAAAGTACACTAATTAATAAGATCCCATTCACATTTAAAAGTACCCTAAGTAATAAGATCCCATTCACATTTAAAAGTACCCTAACGAATAAGACCCCATTCACATTTAAAAGTACCCTAAGTATTGAGGTCCCATTCACATTTAAAAGTACCCTAAGTAATAAGATCCATGTATGAAGAAAATTACATGGTTGGGGAAAATTAGCTCCCAAGGGTTTAGGGTTTTGAGGGGGGTTAAGTAGGTAGTCGTCATTAAGGGGCCGTGCTTTACGTTTCCTTTCCTTTCCTTTCCTTTTCTTTGCCATGCGTGTTTGTCGCAGAGAGAGACATAGATGCCTCCTGGGTATCGTAAAACCTCTCTCTGCCAGGCTTCTCATCTTTTAGTAGCTATATATCTTGATGCAGCAGCTACCAATAGATGATGATGACCGTGATGATGATGATGATGACGACGCCGATGCAACAGAAGGCATCTATCTATGTTTTCTTTTTCACGCATCATCAGTATGGGCACAGCATAGAAGAAGAGCTCTACCAAGGTCCAAGAGCTCGGCAAACACCCCTCCCCACAAGCAACAACAACGTTGTTGATCTTGCTGTTGGTGGGTGGCTTTTCTCTCTGGTTTTTCTTTTGGTTGTTGTTGTTGTTGTTATTTTGTTTTTGGGTTTTTTCCCCCTTTTATCTTCCTTGCAATTTTTACATCTGGAACAAACACTTTGCTTTTTGTTTTGGGTGCGCTTTGTTTTTGTCTGCAAGTTGGAGGGAGGGACATCCAAGATCTAAAATGAATTTGCAAACTGTAAGTACTTGGTATGAATGTACCTTGTATTGGGTTTGTTTTAAGAAAAAAATTTAACCCCTTTGAATTTTGGGAGATTTAGAATTGCTTCTCCTCCCCCTCCTCCTCTACCTTTGTATTATGCTCGTTTGCTCGTGTGGTTTGGATTTGTTACTTTCCTTTGAGCTTGATGGGTTGTGAATGATCTCTTGGGTTAGCTTGTGGTTGGCACCCTGATCTTCTTGCGGTGCTGTCATTTTTGTCTCATTCACAACTTCGGAAACATAGATTGTTGAGCTTCACATTTGTTGGATCTTAGCAGTTTGGACTTTTGGGTCCTGCATTTTTTTTGGTTGGGAAATGCGACAAAGTGTTGCAACCAATGTTCACAAATCATGAGTTTGTGATGTAGGAGATTGCATGCACCAAAGGCAAATTAAAACAAAAATTGACTAGGTTTGCATTATATGGTAGAAGCCCAACAGCAGCCACATTTCTTTTTGGTGGTGAGGTGTGTTTTTTTGAGGTCTCTTGGGAGGAAGATACATTCCATGACCCAATCACTTTGTTGAATCTGGGTTGATTTTGATTTGACAGATTCTGAAGCTTTTGCTTACAGCATTACTGGGGCCAAGGGTTTAATGAAATTCTATATTGATGTTCTCTTTATATTGTTAGTCTGCATGCAATACCTGAGTGTGACCTACTTGAGTGATGCATCAGTGGAAAATGGTGGTCTGTGCTTTGGTTGAAAGATCTCCTCAATGTGGACAGACACTTGGGAACATTAAAGTTTTCCAATGTCTCTCTACAGTTGATGCAACATATCAGCTGTAGGGTTGGGATAATAGAGGACTGAGATTTTTAGTTCTCTTAGAGGATTTTCACTATGGATCTTGTTTTCAGGCTTGCAGCATCTTTTCAAATGATGGGTATGATTGGAAATGTGGGCTATTTGTGAAGACAAAAATGCAATTTTCAATCTCTCCATTACTCCAAGTTCAACTTTGTCCAACTGATCTCTTTGCTTCTTGTTTATTGGGACCAGGGAATGATGAAGGGGTCAGTGGTAACTCTAGTCAGCCTGCTACTCATGCATGCAATTGCAATAGTTGTGGCAAATGGTACTCCCAGGAACCGCCCGTATTCAGTTCTAGACAGCCCAGAGGCAAACAGACCTTTGTATGCAGGCTTTGACAACATGCGGCTTTCCATGAATGGATCTGTTTTTCTCTGGCCAATGCCTGCCCATGTGACACGAGGCAAGAGCATTCTTGCATTGGCTAGTGGCTTTGCATTTGGCCAGGCAGATGGACAACATATCTCTGCAACACTTGCTCAAGCATTTTCTCGATATATTGATATCATTTACGAACAGCATTCTCTGTTTCAGGTTATATCCTCAGGTCTGGGTATCCCTGTACTGGAGAAGCTACTAGTGAGTCTGGATTCTTCAACTGAAGAGGTAAATACTCTCATACTCTTCTTCATGCAGTTGAATTCTTGGATCCTGAAACTAATAAGGTCCTTGTAATTCATTAATTAAAATTTTTTTTTCCTGTTTCAATGTGCACATTAAAGCTTTGCTATCTCTCACTGCAGTAGTTTGGAATCTGAGAGTGTTTGTGTTCTGATTGAATGATCCAGATGTAATATCATCACAAATTGAACCAAATAATTTATGGGATGATGTTCCTTTTGTACCAATTGTGGTTCTGGTGTTGGAAGCTTTTGAGCTTTGTGCAGTGGCAGATGGGTTTTCAAATAAGTCAAATTTTTCTCAAAAAATAGTATTAGTTGACAAATATCAAATACCTGCAATCCTGATCTATGGAGTTCATGGATCATCTGGGTTGACTCTTTTGGGGTGGTCACAGCTGGAGTTCGAGGTCGATGAATCATACACTTTGAAAGTACCTGATCCTTCCAACCCCAACATTGCATCACTCCAGGTAAAGGGTTCATTGGTAGCAAAAGCACTTTTCAGAGAATTCATTCTACTTTTTCAAATTGGTGTCTGTTATGCTGACATCAGGGTGGGAGTGTGAAATAGGCTGCCACTGTTTATGGGGCACTTCGTGGTTTAGAGGTAAATTTCTCCTAATCCTTTCACCTGAAATTTTGCCACATCTGCATAATTCCTTCATTCTGCTGATGAAAGGTTTGCAAACTCTTTGTTCTATTACTTCATGAACTCTACCTTCTGATATGTTCTCTTCATGTTTATAATGAGGAGGCATGTCTCTATGGCAAATTTTCAATGACCCTGTTACTTCCAGCAAGGAGATGTTGTCTCATCCCCCTTACAGCCAGGGTTCTGTGTAGTGGGCATCTTGAAATTCAGGTCTATGGCTATGAAAAAGGGCCCTTCTGGATGATGAACATGTGTTATTACATGTGTGTAGACTTTCAGCCAGCTGGTGGACTATGATTACTCTTCACGATCACTGCAGATAGCCAGAACACCTTGGATCATTGAGGACTATCCCCGCTTCGCGTATCGTGGACTTCTGATTGGTCTCTTTCTCTTTTAAGCTCAATGTGGACATACTATGCTCCATTACTGTGCTTTTGTTCCTTTTTAGTGAGATATCCTTATTGCTGTGTTTATGAGCACAATCTGTCTCAACATATTTCTCTCTTGTGCTGTTGGACTCTGACAATTTGAAACTTGCATGGGACAGACACATCTCGGCATTACCAGCCTGTGGAATCAATCAAACGTGTCATTGACTCTATGTCATTTGCTAAGCTCGTAAGCTCCCTGGCACACGACTATGACCAGTTCTGGGTCGTAATGCATGTATCATGTACCTACCTTGTATCGCATGCACATGTCATGAACTGTATTTGTCACTCATGTAAGATTTGGCTCTTGAGCAGAGAGGCAATTTGGCTTGTTTCAGATCATAATTTCTCAGGATGCACAGCAAAGTTGACAGATTCATCTTTATGTGAAATTCTACTTCTCCCTGTCACCATGCGTTGGATATCCTCTGTGTCCAAGTCTTGGCCCTGAAGCCTCGTACTAAGATATCCTTTTGGGTGTTCTGTGGTTCCAGAATGTACTACACTGGCACATTGTTGATGAGGAAGCTTTTCCCATTGAGATCCCATCATATCCAGGGCTATGGAATGGTGCATACAGCTATAAGGAGCGATACAACGTAGAGGATGCTTCTGAAATTGTGGAGTACATCAACATCTGACTCCACTGTAGTTTCTTCCAAATGTTGTCTTGCTTGGCCGGCTATAGATACTGGCTGCGCATTTACAAGTACAAACATCAAATTATATAATGACATTTGGTCCTCTAACATCTGGTGTTCCTGATGTCAGTTGAATGAATGATTGCAGGTATGCTCGGGCAAGAGGCATACATGTAATGCCTGAACTTGATGTTCCTGGCCATGCTGCGTCCTGGTATAACTTTCTTTCCAAACCCAAGACAGTTTGAGGCTTCTGTCCATTGTTGAAGCATCTCTTGTGTCCATATTGTGTTGACTTCTTTAGAGCAACTTAAAAGGCGATCCATGAAAATGGATCTCAAATTGACATGAGTATTTCATGAGCATGTTGCCGACATGAAATCTTAGAAGAGGGTACAGTCAGCTGATTTGCAGGATTCTCAGATTTGGATTTAGTGACATTTTTTCTGCTTGCAAGATTCATGCTGTGCTTTTGTTGGGTGCTTTTCAGGGGCTTGGGATACCCAGAACTCTGGCCATCACCGCAGTGCAATGAGCCTCTTGATGTGAGCAAAGAATTCACATTTGATGTCATTGATGGGATCCTCAAAGGTTTGTTGTACTCTGTGCTCCCTTGTGTCAGTGTCATACTCAACTTCAACATTCCCAATGGTATTTCTTGTTCTCCCCATTCCTTCTGAGCTATCATGACATTAACAGGAGATCCTTCATAATTATCTGCATATACATACTTCACAGCAAAGTGCTCATTGTGAAGTGCTCAGGTGCACTACATTCCCTGTTCTGAGTGGATATGTTGACAAGGTGGATCTGGTGCATGTACATCATTTGTTCTTTCTTTTGGAAGAAATGATGCAGCAGCATCGAGACCAGTTTTGGTTGGAAATCAAATAGTGACCAATATTCATTGTTGTATGAGGATTTCCTCAACTGTAGCTATTTTGATACCCATTTATGTTGTGCTTGTCTTTTACACCTTGTAGGCAGGCCCATAAGGGTTTGACACTGGATAGAAAGCTTGATGGTTTCTGACTCCCGGGCTCTGTCTCTCATGACCTGCATGCAGATTTCAAGAAAATCTTTCCATTTAAGTTTGCTCATTTGGGTGGCGATGAAGTTGATACTAGTAAGGTTCAGCTTTGACCATATAAGAAGCAACTGCGCATCTAGCTTCCTTCTTACATCCACATCCTCTCTGCAGGTTCAGCTTGATCTTATGCACAGTACTGAAGAGGACGTGTTTGAAACAAACTGTTAACTTGTTTACCAAATTGTTGTAGGTTGCTGGCAAAACTCCTCAGTGATTGAAAGCTGGTACATCCTTAACCTGGGAATAGTCCCCAATCCTTTTGTTCAATTCCAGCATTTTGCCAGAGTCACAGAGAAGAGTGACAACCTCATTGATATCTTGCATTTTCAAGGACATGGGACAAAGGAACATTTGGAATGAGAAAGTGGGTGGGGCTATAAAAGAAAGCAGGGATAAGTGGGGAGTAAGAAAGAGGGTGGATTGCACAGGCAGGGATTTGCTGAATATGTATGTAGTAGTATCAAGTTCTGATTGCATAGTAGCATGGATAACAAATGAAGATGTCTTCCATTTCTCAAGCACAGGTGGTGGAAAAATATTTGAAAAACTGCAAATTTCCCTGTTTGTTCAGGCATGAAGCCTCCCAAGGCCAGTATGCCTAAGAGCTGGAGAAAGCATTGCATGCAATGAAGTGGGATGTATACTTGTATCTTCTCAGAGGAGGAAAACAAAATGCTGAATCTGGTGCTGGATCCCAGTTGACAGAAAAGGTTGGAAACTTTTGACCTGTCGTTCTTTTGTGGCATGCAGGCTTACATCTCACAATCTAACAGCTCAGGGTGCATATGCGAGCTTTGTCATTCGCGCTCAGGAAATTGCAATGAAACATGGCTTTGAGCCTGTGAATTGGTAATGATTAGACTTAATTTCATTTTTCTAGTGTATCTTAGAATTATTATAGAGCCTTTATTTAGTAGGAGTTCTTGGTGCAACTCCAACTATTTTTTTTTTTTTATGAAACTTGAAGAGCTTGCTTTTGCTTAATCTTGGAGCATCAGCACAGAACAGAGATTTGGAAAATGTAGATCTTACAATAGCTCTGTCTTATGATAGGGAGGAGACCTTCAACATCTTTCCATCGCAACTAAGCAAACAGACTGTCGTCCATAACTGGTACATTGGTTTCTCCCCTTACAGAGGTTCAACAGACTGTATAGTTGTCAACAAACACTTCAGGTCTAATATGTCCATTTGAGCCAAGGTGTGGTTGCAAGTGATGCAGTCAAGTCCTTTGAGAAGTATACAGTCGTGGGTCTCTGTCATTCTAGTGCTGAGGACACTCCATGAGAAGTAAAAGCATTGCAGTTGCTGACTGAATGCTTTCACCAAATGTAAGCAGGTATCGAAGTGGAACATGTCCTAGGGCAGTGAAAGCAGGGCTGAGGTGTATAATGAGTGATCAAGGAACGTGGTACCTGGACCACTTAGATGTGCCATGGGACAAATTCTACTTGACTGAACCCCACCTTGACATCACGGATGCTGCTGAACAAGAGCTTGTCATTGGAGGAGAGGTTTGTATGTGGGGTGAAACTGTTGATGCTTCTGACATTTTGCAGACCATATGGCCAAGGGCTGCAGCTGCTGCTGGTAAGAAACATTCTCAGCTCTTGCTGTATATTCCGTTCCTTAGATTCCAGTGGGCACTGTTCATGACTATTCTCTGGATCTCTTAGTATAGATTTTCTTGTTGATTTTCAGTCACTGTTTGTCACTGTTTGTCTTTGTTCTCTGTCCTGCATGCAGCACCATCTGTTGTCTTCATGCTTCTGAGGTCATGTATTGTGCTTTCCGTATGTTTTACTTCTGGCATTGCAGAGCGGTTATGGAGTCCACTGTCAACGACAGAACAAGGTATCTCAGAAGGAACCCTCAGAAGACTTCAAACCTTCCGCTGTTTGCTAAACCGACGAGGGATTCCAGCTGCTCCAGTGTTATCATTTTGGGGTACATATGTATTTGGGAGAGTTGCACCTAGTGAACCTGGCTCTTGCTTTAGTCAGTGATGAACAGTTTGTGTATGACTCGAAGGAGTGTGAAGAAATACATCCCTAACTCCTATGTCTGATTATGATAATGGGTTTCTCAGATTTAAGTGAAGGGTAAATACTTATGCTTGACAATTGGGAGGGGGAGTAAGGCCCATGGGTGGGGTGGGTTTCAGAAATAAGGGGTCTAGGAGGAGGGTCCTTACCCTATACTTAAGTAATTTTTAGTTTTTACAGCATGTAAAGACTTGCAATAAAACTAAATTTTGCCAAGTTGAGAACTGGGATCAGGTTTTTTTTGTTATAAATTTTTTTTAAAATAAATTTATTTATAAATTTGTGATATCGAAAATTTGGCAAAATTTTCGAAAATACTAAGAAAATGAGTTGACTTTACACTAGGGAAACAAAAAAAATTCCCTATTTACACTAGAACTTGGGATCCCTTTTGTTTCCGTGGTTACCTTTCCCACGGAACGGACCTCTTCACCTATCTCCCCCCCCTTCAACACAACTACCCTCATTAAGCCAATGAACGAAGAGGAAGAGGTTTTTTTTCCCTGAACGCCTTCAACCAAAATTAGTGCTGCTATGTCTACTGCAACTATAAATGTTCTCGAGCCTTGTGCATTTAATGCTGAGTTTCTATATCTCATATAGAGACTCTAAAATTTGAGCTTCGCAATGCTGTGTGCTATCATTGATGATCAACTATTTTAAGTGTTTTTTTTTTATGTTTTCATATATTTATGTCAATATCAAATTTAATTTAAATCAATATACATTTCATGGACATTAAAAAATTCATGTTGGTGGATAGGAAAAAAGAGTGAGATAGTTATAAAATGGAGGTAGTTAATAAATAAAAAAAGGTGAGAAATAATTATTATGAATATTAATTTAAAAAGAAAATAATTATTAAAAAATAATTAAGTTTGAAAATGAGATAGTTATTTCTGAATTGTCTTTGAATTGGTCCAGGGACTACAATACAATCAAATCAAAATGGTCATGTAGAAATGACATACAAAACTTTTTGCAAAGAACCCCATATTTTAGGGTTTGATGATGTAGAGAAAGAACGTGTAGAATGGAGTGAGGAGGATGAAGCAGAATTTCAAATGCGGGGTTGCATTCTTGGGGGACAGTGTTTCTGGTAAGCAGAAACAAAAGGGGGGTGAGTGTTTCAATCTGTCATTGAGTTGAACTCTAGTCTTGATAGTCAATCAGAGCTACAAGATGAGGAGGAAGAGGAAGATGAGGAGAGATGCTGGGAAGATGAACAGCTGAGAAGGGAAAAGGGTTCGGAAAGAAGGGCAGAGGATTCTTCTGCAAATAGAAGAGTGAGATTAGAGCCAGAGGCACTTTCCAAACAAGGAGATTTCAGGACTGGGTTTGTTGCAACTGGGATATTGCACCACCCATGCCTGCTAGCAGTGGAGGTTGGGGTCTTTGGCAGGGGTAGTCAGTATGGAGGCTCTTTCAATTGCACATCAGGCTGCATCAGCTCTGCAAATTCTCCAAGAAAATGCACACAGATTACAGGTATACTCATGCACGCAACACATCCCCACACACACACAATCACAATCTCTGTCATATGTCTTTCTTACTGCCAAACCACATCTAAACAAGGTTCTCTTGCAAGACTGGTATATGCTGTGGGTGGGAAGTAAGGTGGTCTACATTGCAGATGCATTGTGTTACAGACATGGATCACTTCAAAGTTTGACTCAGTTTGATCGTGTTTCACTTTGGTTACTGTGAGACACTTTGTTCGATGCATTACTTCTTCAGTTCATGTGGTATCTTGTAGACTAAACATATGAATGCATACATCTCAATAGAACCTTGGTCTGCTCTTCTGTGCATCATTGACTTGGAAGTCTCATATGACTTCAAGCAAGACACTAGGCTCCATTAATGCAGTCACACCTAACGAGGTTAGGGGCTTGAGGATTGGCAGGAAGCCCATGAGATGACAAAGAATAGTCTTTTCAGGACCAATGAGTCACTCTCTTCATCACTTGCAGCAGTGGCGTCACTTGAAAGATCACTGGCAGGTGCAAATGAGAAGTATCTTTACATGCGGGAACTTCGTGATTACGTTTCTGTTTTATGTGAATTCCTGCAGGTGAGACACTTTGTCCTCTCTGGCATCCTCCAAGGTTCTCTTCTTGGGGGAAGTGATGAGTGTTAGGCACACCCTGCTCACAAATCCAGCCAATAAAGGGATTCAATTACAGGGGCAGTGAGGAATTGAGGCATTTGAATTACCTCTTCCATGTAGACATGAGAGGACTTGCTGGACTCAAGCTTATAGTCAATGTTGTCTCCCACAAGGGCAGTATACAGTGAGGGGACACTGACATATCAGGGTACTTATTATGCATGGAGACTTGGCTTAGATGCTTGTTTTCATTCATGACAGGATAAAGGACCCATAATCGAGGAACTGCAGGAGGCAATGCAAAGGCTTCATGATGAGCGTGCCAATGCTCTTTTAGAGAGGCATGCTGCTGATAATGCTAATGAACTGACTAAAGTAGAAGCTGCTGTAAATGCTGCTAATGCGGCATTTGCCAGGGGGGCAGGCACTGCCACTACAACAGCTGCAGCTGCATCTGCTGTCAAAGATGGAACCAGTACCATCCCAAAGCGTGATGAGTTTGGATGTGATGTAAACCTCCAGAAATGTCTGGAAACCAAACAACAAGCACAGGCCCATGACCACCAGCTGAAGTGAGCAGCAGAGCGAAGAATGGCATCTACCCAGGCACCAAACAGGGAGGCTGCCATGCAGGGGTAAGACAATAAGTGGTCTAGGCTTAACTGGACTGCTTATACTTTGCAGGCTATCAATATGCTTATAGAGTGTATATGGTGATTATGGGTTGCCAAGATGTGATGGGTGGGCACAGAGCCATCTGGATTCTAGAGTTAGTAGTTTTTGTGTGGCAATTGCAGTAATATGAAGCTTTTACTTGATCTGTGTGTGTGCATTGTTTGCAGAGAATAGAAGGAGAGTCTAGTAGTGAGGAAAGAGCATACAAGTCTGGATGACAAGAAATTTTACAGACAGCAGAAAGAGTGTTTGGAGATGCTTCTGAAGAGTATTCTCAATTAGGAAATGTAAAGCAAAGACTGGAGGCCTGGAAACAAGATCATGGTACAGCTTACCAGGATGCCTATATGTCCCTCAGTGCTCCAGCTGTCTTTGCACCCTATGTCCGCCTTGAGCTCCTGCATTGGGATCCACTGTATGGTAATGCTGGACTTGACAACATGCAATGGTAAGCATCTCTATTTAGGTCTGCATTAGTTTGCTTTGGTGTGCAGACTTAATCTGAAATTAGTGAAGGATTGAAGAATACTTGCAGATGACATGTATTCTGGCAAGTGGGATTGAGTTCTTACATGAGTTTGTCATCACTCTTTTTTATGAAGTGATTTCATTTATAAGGTCCCCCATACCCCTCTTCATTACAGCAAATGTGTGATTAGATTAGTTTGAGGATAGTGTTGACACTTTTGTACCAATTTGAGGCAGGTTCATGCTTCTCTTTTACTATGGAATGCGAGTCAGTGGCAAGAAAGTCGAGGAGGGCGATGCTGACATAAATCTGATATGAGAGCTAGCGGAAAAAGTGGCACTTCCTGTCCTCCATCATGAGCTAGCACACTGCTGGGATGCCTTGAGCATGGAATGAAGCAAACATGCCATTGCAGCTTTCCAGGAGATGCTCATTTATGTTGATATCTCAAGAGAGTCCCTGCATGAGCTGCTTACTGCAGCTCATGCATGCATGGCTGAAGCAGTCTTGGCAGTAGAGGTAATGAATATGCTGTGGGTCCTCCCCCTCATTGCTCTCTTGCTGCTCTGTGGGAGGTCAGGAAACAGTTGGAGAGTTGTGTGCAAAATTAAGGAGAATGTTTCAGTTATTGCAGAATGTCCGTGGACATGAATCAGTGGGTCATTGAGGTCTCAAAGGAATCAACTAGGGGAAAAAAAAAAACAGTGTTCACTTTTAGATGCCGGTTTGTTGTTCTTCCACCAAGCCTATTTGCAAGTATTAGCTGCACTGGAGTTTGCCTCAGAAGTCTAAAGGCTATCTTCCAACCTGTAGTCTTACTGGAGTGTAGATTTGGGGTTGATGCTTGGATTTGCAGCATGGGAAGCAGTAATGAAGGGTAAAATAAAGTGGAAAAGGGCCAAGTGTGTCAGAGGCCAGTGAGCAGTCTGAGACCAGAAAAAAAGGGTTGGACAACCAAATTTCAAGCATCATGCGCTTTATAATCAGTTTTGCGTGGCCCCAAATGTCCACCTAAACTGTCTTGTTGTGTGTGTGCTGGCATAACAATGGAAAAGTTGCCATCTTGGAGTCTTCAAGTGACAACTGCAGTTCCTCAAGCAGGGCAACTGGCAGCCCAGCAATTTGGAACCTCAGTACGCTTGCTGTGAAACCTTGGGTTATGGAAGGATATTTTGGCCATGCCTGTTCTAGCACATTTAGCACTAGATCAGCTGCTGTCAGCCAAGATCTTGGTCCATCTGCAAGTATTGTTGCCCACAGTTCATGATGCTGTCATCCACACTGAACGTGTACTGTCAGCTCTCTCTGGTGTCTGGGTTAGAGGAAGATCTGCTGAACTCAGGTAGGGTTCAAGTGGAACCTTGTGTCTACTCCATTGTGCAAGTCTTGAATTTTTCTCCTGTGGCATGAACCCTTGATGTAACAGTCCACCATGTCTATTTGTTTTCCAGCATCACTGATTCAGCTTCCCTGTAGCTTTTTGCACAGGATTTTGCACACACAAGCTCTTGTAGGTTTCAACCTGCAGATTCTCTTGTGTTCTCTTCTCTAATTCTAGGTTTGTCTGTGGGATGTGCAGCCCAAAGTTGGCACCATTCATTGAGTACCTGATGAGCCTCACTACAGTCATAGAGAAGAGACATGATGGTGGGGCAAGCAGTGAGAACACCATGGGCCTAGCCTGGCGAGTGAATCGTCTGCTTGTGGATGTTAATGAGTACAATCAGGCCCAACACTTGAGCAAAATTTTCCAGTTGAAAGAAGCATTGTAGTTCATGCTCACTATTATTGTTTTCTCTATGGGCCTTGTCCCCTTTAATGCATTCATGACTCATAATGCAAGCAGTTTGAGGATAACAAAGTCCTTTTTTATATTCAAGAGCTTAACCAATGGCACTGAAAATATTAGGTAACACCCAGAGACAGGTTCTGTCTGGTGATTTATTCAGTAGCATTTTAGGGTTCAATCACAAAATTGGCAATAGCTTGAAGTGATGAAACAAGCTCTCACATCTGTCAAAGCCATCATGAGACCTTATTTTTCCATTTGGTGGCCCAGTATTGTAGCCATTCAAAGACTTCACTATAGAGAGTGGAGATACAGTGACTTCATTGTGCAAGCACAATTTTACAGATGGCCCTATAATAGAGGAAGACAAAAAAAGATTTCAGGATTCTGTACAGGAACAGCCAAAAACATGAAGGACTTCAACCAAGCAGCTGGCAAATGGTACAAAACTGTTGTGTACCAGGAACCAGTGTGGTTCTGTGTTAAGAGCCATTTTTTTGGAATTGATCAAATATGAAGGAGACAGATATGGTTCTGATGTTCCGATGGAACCTTGTTATTGAGATTTGTGATTCGCAGTGCATTTCCTCTTTGTTCTGGGATTTTGAGTGCTGTAGTCCAATTTGGTCTGGTGCATGATTTTGTTTTTTGCAGCACATTTCTCTATGTTTTGGATTTTGGGTGCTGGAGTCCAATTTGGTCTGGTGAATGATTTTGTTTTCTTGGATGCTCTCTCTCTCTCTCTCTCTCTCTCAGGGCACATGATGTCAGTTTCTTTTTGAAAGCAAAGTGAAAGAAGGTCCTTAACTTCTTTGATCGTCGTGACAGTTTCCTTTGAAAATCAAGTGAAAGAAGAAGATGATAGTCCATGAATGCATGTGGATCCTGTCATTGATGTTATCAATCATGCAGATCAGATCCAAGTAATTCAAAGCTGTTATATGAGTGATCAGGCAGAGATTAAAACAGATTAAGACTGCCATTAGAGATCAATGTGATGCACATGAGCTCCTCTAGCATGTACTAGCATGTGTGGGACTAGCTAGTTTTGTGCTAGATAAGTGTGTAGCATGTGTGCAAGGACTAGATTTTATGCAAGGATTTGGTGTTGGTGGTGGTGGGATGGCGGAATCTCAAACCAACCTCACACCTACCTGGAGCTGGTTGGTGCACAGTTAAAAAGAAAAAAGAATCCAAGCTCTGGTACCAGCTGCTTCATGTTTCAAGGGAGATAGATCACCCACCAGCTGCCAACCACTGGAAAGAATACAATATTCTTCATACCCAACTGCCGCAGTGGATCATCACGCGATTCACAATTTTTTTTGAATATTCATTCCCAGCGGGAATTTTGAAGGGCTGCCTATAATGTTTTAAGAACCCTCTCAAGATTGTGTGTGCAGCAGCAGCAGCAGCAATCGCTGAATGTTTTGTATGTATGCAACAGTTGATGATCTTTACAGTGTGATCTTCTTGTTGCATACTTCTTACATGTAATTTCAAGCTTGTTGCACATTTGGAAAAACTGCAGCTGCAGTCGAAAAACATGAACAAGAATATGCAGTACATGGTGGTGTCGACTCATCATGCTGTGCCAAGGAATATCACCCACGTCGTTGCTTTACTCATCATGTGGGTAACCACGTTTGTGCTTGGCGTGGTTTTCAATATGTCAGGCGGCCTGATGAGATCCGTTGTAGCTGCAGAAGGTCATGATCGTGAGGATCCGCGACTAGAGTCTGAATCGAAGAAAATGATATTCGAGACCCAAGAGATGAAGCTCCAGTTCACTGCAGACCTGCGAAAGGTCATACAGAAGTTTCAGATGATCAATGTGGAAGCGGGTGGCGCGGAGGAGGAGAAGGTTAGTGATGAGGTGAGTGGATATTGTCATGCACAACTACATGCCGCGTTCGCTGCAGTCGACAGGCTTGAAGCTGCTCACGATCTATCGCGAGCAAACCAGGCGGAAGCTCTAAAGCTGGTGGACAGTGCGCAGCAATCCGTATCTAACTGCCGCCAATCTCTAATTCTCTCCGCCTCTCACCACCCCAATACCGTAAGCTTGCTGTTGAACCATCCATGCATCAGTTGATTAAAGTGATCTGTTGTTCCGATGGTCATGAAGCTCAGCTGTCTCGATCGACCCCGTTCCCCATTGCAGCCACAGATCATGAGCTGGGATCGGCTGTCGGTTAAAGGCTAAACGCTTGTCCTAAATGTTCCTGGAACCCTTGTCGGGAATCAAGCTCTCTCCAGCAATTAGCCGGATGCAGATCATGCTCTAGCTAGCTCATGTGGTTTTCTTGTCTACTGCAGGTTCACAACACAAACGAAACTGGAGGAGACGAGGACTACGCGGATAATTGGACAAGTAGTACTCCCGTACTGCTGCAAATCCAAGCAGCTAGGAATTACTTGTATTGGCTTGCAAATCACGAGATTGACAACAACACATCTTGGAAGTATAATCACAATTCCCACTCCATGCCAGCAGCTGATGCTGCTGCAGGCTCTCAATGTAAGACCTGCATTTTCCCTCCTCATGCTCTAAATCCTTGTCTGTCGGGTGTGCTGTTGTGCTTCCAAAAAACAATTTTTCTTTTTCTTTTTCTAAAGTACTGATCCATGATGTGCAAGCAAAAATTTCAGTACCTCAGGAAGATGATAATAGAAGCAACGGTAGACAACAGTACTCGAGCCTCAGCGTGACCAGCGGCTGCACGGTGGTAGACGGAACAACATGCCAGTATTCCAGTTGTGCGAGAGGGACAGGGCTTGCTGCGTGTGCGATTGGGTATGCATCAGGAGTAACAGGAGGAGGAGGAGGCAGTCATGGCAAGAGCTATGTGGTGGTTTCTGATGAGGACAATGTTAAGAATCCTCCGCAAGGCTCTCTACGCTATGGCGTTAACTTGGGTGGTGGCTCAAGCTCAGGCTCAGGAGCTGGTGGTGTCTGGATAACCTTCGCTCGTGATATGATCATTGTTCTCAAGGACATGCTGTGGATCCGCAGTGCAACCACCATAGATGGCCGTGGCTATAATGTCACAATCACAAGTACTGCTGCTCCAATTGCTGCATAGAATAGAATCAAAAGATTGTCAATTCTAATACTATTCTTTACTCCAAGTTTGATCTCACGTGTTTCATCAAATATACAAACAAGGAATGTCCTGTCCTGTCCTGTGCTGTTTGTGTTGTTGGAGCAATCTGGAAACTGATTAGCCACTTGGGGATGAATTGGGTGGTTTTTGGATTTTGATCGTCATCGTCATCATCATCATCAGGCAAATGCATTGTTTTGAGTGGTGTTAGCAATGTGATACTGCACAACTTCCAAGTGAATGGAGTGGGAGAGAGTGATACCGTGCATATCTTTGCGGATTCTAGCCGTGTGTGGGTGGACCATCTCACATCCTTCGATGCAAAACTGGGCCTTGTGTCTGTTCTCCAAGGCTCAACTGATGTCACCATCTCCAATTCCGATCTCATGAACTCCAACTTCAACATGTTGCTTGGAGCTTCAGATGCTGACAAACAAGATCAAAACATGAGAGTCACAATCTTCCGGAATTGGTTCAAGGATTCCATGCAACGCATGCCTCATTGCAGGTATGATGTTATAATAGCTTGAAGGATTTTGGTTTCTTTAAGAGGATTTTTTGAAGATTATATTTTTGCATGGTGAAATATTTGAGTTTCCATAATTCTTCTTCTTCTTCTTTTGCCTTAAAATGCTTTTTAATGTAAATGGCAAAGCCACAATGTGACACACATCCTTTGTTTTTGTTTGTGATGGTTTTTCTGGTGGATGTTTGTTTTGTACAGATGGGGCAAATGCCATGTGATCAACAATCTGTACACAAATTGGGGATATTATGCACTAGGAGCTCGTGTTCATGCCAAGATCATCTCAGAAAGTAATGTGTTTGTACCATCGAGACGAATGGAAGTCACACCATGGTTCAAGGGAGCTGGACCCGACTTCGATCAAAGTGCTTCAATCATAAGCTTGAACGATCTTTTAACAAATGGCAGCACCTTTCATCAATCCTTAGTTTACAATCCTTCAATGTCCATGCACCCATCTTATCCTCCTACTGCTCGGTATCCCCCAATCACACCTACATCACAATTGTCATCACTTGTGAAAACTTGTTCAGGTGCTCTCTTTGGCCCAAAACTCAAGCTTTGCCTTTCTCATTCTCACACAAACTGATGTACAAACTCTTTCTCCCCGCATGTTTGCAACTACCAGTTTGCTTTGATTTGGCATCATATGGGAAACTAAGGTCCAAATTGTCACTCAAATTGGTGTCCAATAGAGTATAGTTTGATGCCCCCCACTTCCAACTTATTCTCAAACCAGCCAGTGTTCTTTTTTAGGATTTATTTTTTAAAAATGTAGCCTAAGTGGCAATTGTTGATAGGAAGATGTTTAAAAAAATTGGTGATCATCCTTAAGAAGATTTGGCCAAATCTAGCTATGGACCAAATATGAAGCACAAATTTATGGCCATCCTTTAATATTATTGGCTACTTATTTACTTGAAGTAAATATGGCAAATCTAGAGATTTTTCCTACTTTTGCTGACTTCTCAGTGTTGAAATGCCCAAAAATAACTTCACTTTCAGATTTCTCATTTGAATTTTGGCAAAAAGAAAACACTAGGCAACAATAATCTTTTTTCCAATTTTTTTATTTTGTTCAATGGCTAGCATCCTAAGAGGGATGTGGCATTAGGTTTGGCATTAGATTCGGCATTAAATGGCAATAGGTTTCAAGAACGTCTTAATGGTTATATATATTCAAAATGCTACCAAAATAAAATCCATGTGGAAACCCAAAAAAGAAAAACATGGGTGCAAACGCAATAAAAGGATCCATGGGCTACAAGGTTAAAATTCTTTCCAAGGACTATATTTGACACATGGCATACTTGTGTTGGTCAATTTTCCTAATTCATTTTTCATACCTAGTTTACAATTGTGTTTTGAACATAATTATTTTTTACTATATCTTGGTCTATATCATATATATATAATGCATCCAAGCTTTTAAATAACATAAAAATGAATAACTTTTGTTAAAGATGCATTTTCAAAATTCATAATTTTCAAGTCAAAAACATGTTTCAAATGAGTATGTTAAAATATGTTTAAAAATGAATTTTCCCATTTTCAAGTGCTTTTGATTTTATAATCATCAATGTTAAAATCCTTTTCAATTTTGAAAAGGACTAGTGCACATGTGATAAAGAAAAAAAACGTTTGAAAAGAAAAACCAATGTCTCAATTGTTTTGAACATGCAAAAGGAATCTTGAAACATCATCAATTTGCATCAAGTTTTGAGCAATGAAACTTTATAAATAATGGAACTTTAAAAGGAAAAGAAATTTAAAATCCAATTTATTATTCTTTTCTCATGATTTTTCAAAATATAAAATTACATATTTAAACAGTCGTTACACACTTTGTGGTCCCTTTTATTATGTTTGCATCCACATGGAGACTTTTTTTTCAAAATCTAGCAATTTTTTTCACAAAAATGAAAATGTTACAAAAGAATATTCTTTTTTTTAGTTGGGCACATCTTGTTTGAAGTTTTGCATACAAGAAAAAAGTTTGTTTCAACTTGCAAGATCAATACCTTGTTGAATATATATGCTCATATACAACCACCCACCAATTACAAGAGTTAGCAAAATGATAAAACCTTGCCGAAATTTATAAAGGCAAAACACCCAATGGAATTTGAGAACAAGGAATTAAAGGAAAGGACCAAAGACCGGGCTAGAAAATAGAAACCCTCAATAGGGGGGCCAAGAAAGAGGAGGGGAAAAACACCTATCCTCACAAGAAGCATGTCAAAAAAGGAGAAAGTGGGTACATTAGAAAAAACACCTATCTAGAAAAACCTTAACCAACAATAATGACCTATCTCAAAATAGATGTAGTGTGCACTCGCTACAACAACATTGACACTCTCTACTTATAGAACGCACACAAAATCAAAAGAAGAGGGCCTTTGAAGCCTTTCATTGCCCATGCCATGTTAACACAATGATGAAAAAAATTGTTGGCTTGTTGATGTAAACACCCAAATACCTCAATGGCTAGAGGGAGAAACAAGTCTACATGATATCAATCTCAGTAAAATCTTTCCTTTGCTTGAGCTACTATTGTCATAGCCACCCTCTAAAACAATGTAGTGCACAAAACCAAATCCACTCAAATGGGGTTAACAATGAAAACATTGGCCAACATGTGAATGCCATCAACCGAAAGCACAATGTTGACCTACCAAAGTGAGAACTAGAAGGTAAAAGGTGGAAGAATGTGGGTATTTGTGTGCAACATGGAAACCAACATCTGTCGCGATGGATGCAAAGGCATCCTACATAGCATCATGGGATGCCAAACTCTCCCCCCAATGAGCATAATGAAGAAGGTGAATCCCCATGGGGTCTAAAGGTTGCCCACAATTGCAATGTGACAACCTTAAAGCCAATGGATGGGGGAAGCCTAACCTAGTGCGCATTGCAAAGGAAAAAACGGAAAAAAAGGATGATTAGATGGGCAAACGACCAAGTTCTTGCTTTTAGCTTGTGCACGACCTCAAATGTGCACAATGCAAATCCAAAGGCAAATCAAAAAGGATGTTGGGAAAGGAATGGTTGTGCAATCTTTATGAAATGTTCTGCTAAAACTAATGTGCACCCCTTTTTGTTATATATTCAAAGGGGGAACACACAATGTTGCCACTACATAGGAAAAAGCTCCCATGCCAACCTCAAGTGGGCTTGGAATGAAATTGAACATAAATTGTTCACCCTTATAATCGTCAATAAAATTGGACAAAAATATACTAAGAATCTCAAGGCAATGAAAGGGGTAATAAAAGCCCAACTCCCAAGATAGCCTACCTACATAATAGCCTTATAGGAAATGAGGTCAACCCCTCCAAAAGAAATGGGAAGAAAGATCTACCGATGCATTAGGGAAACTTGGGGCCACTCTAAGGAACCTAGGCCTAGAAGCCTCCCAAAAACCCCCATAAAGGTCGAATCAAAAGCCACAAGCTGATGCTAAAAGTCCAAAAGGGGGGAAGGAGCACAACAAATAAGAAGGCCTCTAGATGAAACATCGAGAAAGGGTATCAAAAGCAACATGAATATCCCCCAACATAAGGAAACTTCAATGTGCTAAACATCCTTGTCTAAGGCGACCTGCAAAAGGAAAAGGAAAAAGAAATGAAACCAAAAGGAATGCCTAAAACCCTAATGCCATCTAAAGGGCAACTAAAACTTGGAGGAAAGGAGAACCTATGAAGGAGGCCTAAACTTTAAAGGGGACCAAGTTGAACATTTCCAAGGTTGAACGGTCAACCCAATGCATGGATGTTAATTGGGAAATGAAATGATCAAAAGTAAAAGAAACAATAGGAGCAAGGTTAAGGATGTGAATGTCATCAGCCAAAAGAAGGGAAAAGAGAAGAGGGAAAAACCTTAGAGGAACAATTCAAAGCATGAAAGTGGGCAATAGCAATGAAAGGTTTGACAAAAGGATCAACTTGGTGCATGCCAATAGACAAAAGGAGGATGAATAAATTTTTTGAAAGGGAATGATGACTAAATAATAAAGGAAACTGTAGGGCATAAAAAACACGAACAAAAGGGAAAAGTTGTGATAAGTGGCTTCATGTTGCCCAAAACTTTTGGAAAATGGCCTTACACAAAATGGAGTTGAAGGCATTCGCGATGTCCACTTGAAGCACCACCTAGTCAAGGTGGATGTTTAGGGTAGCCAGATCATTGATTTCTTCCAAAACTTGTCAAAGCTCAAGCAGAGGCTCGTTTACTTACGCTTTCTCATACGAATATTTCATCTCCTGCGATAGGAGATCCTTTGCAAAGAGCTCTGACCACCTTATTTTGCAAGTGAGGGCTCTCCTCGGTTTTCTACCCTTTCAAGTTTCCCATCCCTTTCTTTTTTTATATGCTTCTTGTAATGGGGATGGGGGGGGAACGGGGCTTGAAACATGATTGTTCTAGTGCCCCTTTGTGATGCACTTTGGGTTTTGTTCTTTTGGCTTGGACTTCGGTCCTCTCTTTGTTCCTTCTTTTTACCCTTGTTGGGTGCTTCATTTACTGGAGTTTGCTAGGGTTTCATTAGTTGTCTCTAACTAATCTCTTTGGCTTTCGATCGAAGGGCCCCACTTCCAAAATAAAGGGCTTAGAGCAAGCAATAGCCAAATCCAAGCCCACATTTTGGGGAATCTCCCCAACCCATGGCTTTACCCATGATAAACCATGAGGTCAATATTATCATGAACATAAACATACCTAGATTACTAGGAGTAGGAGGTGAAGGGTTCTTGCACCTACTCATTCACTATGGGAGGGATCTTACACCTACGCCTACATGTAGGCATAAGTTCCCTCCTAGTTTTGATGAGTAGGTATAAGATCTCTCCTCTTATCTAGGAGCAATATTCATGGAATACAAGGTGCGGTCCAAATACACTAGGAAAATTTCTGGGAGCGCTTAACCAGTGTCATACAAGAAGTCTTTCTTTTTGTTTTTCCTTTCCTTTTTTTCCCCCCGCAAGCATTAGTTTTGTCCTGAATCAGAATGAAATGAAGATCAAACGATATGTACAAAACTTGTGTACTATGAGTAGGTGTGGCTGGTTGTTGCAAGTTGTTTTAAACTTCCTCACCTTACCCACTCACCCTTCTCCACACTTTGTCATGTGGGTAGTAGTTAGTTGAAACCTAGTTTCAACAAGGTAGCTTGTTGGTGAACACTAACAAGAGAAATGCTCCAGAGAAAGGTTTCTTTTATTATTTGTACTTGTTCAGAGAAAGTTTCAAAGCAAGTTCTTCTTAAACTGGAGAGAGAGCTATGGTCAAGAGGCTATTTTTTGCAGAAGCTTAATCAGGGTAGCATCTTTTTGTGATGTCATGAAAACAATTGTGATCAGATCTAGAAGAATAATGCCTAATGGGTGTCAATAGCACAATTGTGTAGGAGGCTCGGTTGATGTCAATATCTGTTCTTCACATGCATGATGTACAACAAGAGAAGTATGATCTGACCTGGAAACTTTGATGGTGTCTCAACACATTGTCCACAATTTCTCTCGCTCCCTTTTGTCTCCTTTTTCACCATGAGAGGCATGCTGCTCTGCTCTGCAGTACATGATTAAACAACAAATGTTTGCCAAGCTGATGTGCAGAGCCATGATTTCAGTTAGTATTCCACTTCTTGCACAAACCCCTTATTGATTGTGTGGTTGGAAGTGTGCTGCAACTCATGTCTCTAGTGAATTTTATTGCCCTACATGAATGTGCATGCCAGTGACTGCAAACACTAAATAGCATGCAGTGCATGATACCATAACATGCTACTTTATGGGCCTCCTGGCACTGGCAAGACCACAGCTGCAAAGGAGCTTGGCTGCTGGCACAAGACTGCAGGGGTTCTCAAGTCAGGAAATTGCACAGATGATGGCAAGTGTGCAGGTTATGTCCTCTTATCCAACTCTGTTAAATCAGGGCATGCAGTATCAAATGTCATGGCATTTTCAAAGTTGGAGAATAATTCAGCTGCCCAGTACATCAGATGTAGTACAGATTCCATTGCTGGGCAACTGACATATGGTGAAGCATCAGAAGTGTAGGGCCCAGATGTGGGAATCAACACAGTAGTTGTCATAAACTTAGCTGCGATTAGAGTGCATAATGCTTTCCATCAAAGGGACTTTCGCAGGTCGGATTCTTGGTCACATTCAGCTTATCTAGATGTTTTGCAAGGTTTTCTTGTTGTATCCTTTTATGCTGTGTAACATAGATCAGCTGTGGACAGTGAGACGTCTATGATAAGTTTCAACCATTGGCAACATTCAAGAAAAGCAAAAGTTCTTCAGACACTCAGGACTGCAGACATGGCCAGCCATCTCATGTTCATCCTTCCTGAAATGAGTGAAAAGACCGTGACAGATTCAGTAAACTACTTTCACAACTCTGCTCTTCTTGTATGGTAGGTCTTCTAAATTTTATGCTGCAAATAAGATGGACACCATTGCTTTGACATTTGTTTTGCTAGAATATTCTGATGCAGCAAATATGCTCAACAAGTCAAGCCACCCTCAGGAAAGGGTTTCATGTCCACTTGGAACTTCCATAACATGCACTCATATGCTATCATATAATAGAGAATTTTTTACTACCTAACTACTTGAGATTAGATCTGTGTTGAGCATTCATTTTGCTGTCCACAATCTTACTTGGACAAATCTCAGAAACTAGTTGTAGTGATGATGTGTTAGAATTGTACCTTCTTAGCTGAGAGATGATGTCCTATTCATAATATTCTATCCTATTCTTGCCTCCTCGTGCTATGGCCTTGATATGGTTCTTTGCAATGTGAGCCTCAACAGACAGTTCTTCTCGTTGTAACCTGAGCAACTCCTCAGCACTCAAATCAGGCAAGCCTCTACAAGCTTGTAGCAGCCGTTTGGTGGTCCGTCTACAGTACTGCCAGCAGTTGCTGTCTCTGACAGAGTAGTCAGGACAATGGTCCCCAAGTACTGCCATCAAATCCAGCAACGGAATTGCTTTCCCTGTGCATTTGACAGTAAAGAGACATACTACTTGTTGTATTTCCTCAAACCTTGCAGTGGGTTCAACATCTATAAGAATTCCAGGTCCAGCTGGAGGGTGACCTGATTTCTCAGCTCGGATGTACAACTTTGAAAAAGAGGACCCAACACTCCCATGGTAGAGCTCCAGCACTAAATAGTCATGGTTGATGAGAGATGGAAGTTTCAAGGGGTTTGGTGACTTCAGAACTGGTGCATTCTGTGGGTTGCAAATCTCGGCAAAGGAAAACGCTTCTTGGCAGTAATGTATGTCTTCCAGGATCACTATCTGGCTGCAAAGCTCCTTGAAATTCTGCTTCCCAAGTGTCTCCTCCACTGCATACTGGACTTCACCTGGGATTATGCTCCTGGATCCATTCACATGCCTGCCAGTCACCCCCATCATATCTAACATGTCTAGGCCTTTCTTCGCCAATGCCCGGCTGATTCCATACATGGATTTGTTCCCAAGTCTGCGCCAATCTGCTGCCATCCTGTCACCCATGAGGAACAACAAGCTCTGATAAACCCTAAAACTTTAATCCCTTCCAGTTGCTCTGCTGGTTTCTCAACCCTTTCTCTGTCAATCACAGAGCACAAATCAGAGCAAATCACAGCAAGCAATAGCAACCCAGATTGATAACTGTTACAGCTTGAGTGCCCTTTGACTAATTCCCTGAAAAGATGCTCAAAACCCCTACAGAAGCTGTGGCAACCCAAAATTGCTAGCGGAACACAGATGTTAACCAGTCTTTTTTTGGGGTGTTTCTGAAGCTAAATCTCAACCTTCCCTACATACCACAAAACTGAATCAAATCCATGCTTTGTGAACTTCAATGTTGGACTTAGATGGTCATTGAGACATCAAAGTTCCAGAAATCATTTTTACTCCAGCTTCTTCAGATGTGCCTTGTCATATGATGTCCCACAAAATGAGCAAAAAGACTTAAGGACTTGCTTGCAGACAAACACTACTGTCTCAGCAGCATATATTATGGCAACCCCATTGACTCAAAAATAGTGTCACCTATCACTCAAACATATTCTACATGATGCAAGGTTTAGATTTGGATCAAAAGGAAATTCTGCAAGCTTCAATGAATGATCACCATAATCCCAAATGATTCCCTCATGAACACCACTTCAGAAAAGGCTTTTCAAATTTTGTTTGTCAAACTGCCTGTACAAAATCAATCAAGTCCATCAATCAATCTAGTCCCCAGTTTACAATTTCCAAAAACTTTACCAAATTTCCCCCAACTTATCTAGAACTCATCACACCTTGCAAGCAAAAGTGGAATCTTTACAGTGGATGAGGTGGGTTCATCTCCCCACGAGCACACTTTTTTGAACTTGTCAACTCTCTAGAATCAAGGGACAAGTTTTCTATTTAAATTGATAATGTGAGGTGATGATGGGTCCACTTTCACCCATACACTGTCAGATGCTATCCACCATAGCCAAGTTGACTGGGCTTTCAGGACTGGAGATTTGGAACTTAGTGATTAAAACTACTCGGGTATCTGTCCTTTTGTTGGGCCCTGTTCATGTGGAGACTATGGCATTGGATCCAACTTTTGGAAGTTTTATTAGAACCAGTTCCACATTAGGTTTAGGGTTTAGGGTTTAGGGTTTTTTTGATGAAAGTGTTTAGACTGTTTAGATTGAATGGAAATGTACAACATTTTATCTATTGGCCAGGCGAGTGTGCTTGTGATGCCTTGAAACAAAATCCATCCCTCCTAGCTCTTAATTCATGCACTTAATCATCTAAAGGCTTGTTCACGCATGTGATTAAGTTGGCAAAAACTTGAGGACACAAAAGTTAGTTGTCATCAAAATTTTGGGTCTTTAGGGTTAGATGCTTTATACTTTCCTTTCAGTTTTTTTTTATTTCAATTGTGTTGAGCTTTCAAGAAGTTCACAGTTTTGTTCATAATAAAATCAAAGAGGTCACTGAAGTTAATTTTGTTTGCACATTTCATCCAAGTCTTTTTTTTTGGCAAGCTCGTGAATTGCTTATCTTGTGCTAAGAAACATAGTAAATTTTGGTTTTTCAATTTTCACAGTCTTGGTTTCTTTTAGGTTTTTTTTGTTGTTTGATGAATTTATTTTTTTTCTTGCTATGATCGGAAGGATCAAGGCATTCGAAACTACGCCTTGCAATGCATTATTTTTGGAAAGTTGAATGGAGATCACCTTCTTTATGAAGAGACCCTTACCCATGAATCAAACATGCACAAAAAAACTTAAAAGTAAGTCAATTCCTTTCTTTTGTCTATTGTTTATGGTTGTTTCTTGTGAACTTTGGTTTTTTTGGCCTTCATATCTTTGGTATATAAGTTTCATATTTTGATACTAATTTTGCTTTGCTTTCATTTGCAACAGTTTGATGCATCCACATCTAGCTCTATCACAACAAATGCAACGCATCCATTTAACAAAGAAAATTTGGCACTAAGCTCAAGTGTTCAACTTGAATTGTCCAAGTCTACTTGTTTGCAGAATGTTGGGTAATACTTTTGATAAATTTTGTTACTTGCATTCATTCCTATTGAACAAGATCTAGAATTGTGGAATTTTTTTGAGGGGTCCTTGGCTTTTAGAGACGTGATGACTAAATATGAGAAGGGCTCTTATGTTGTTGTAACACACATTGGAGGTCATCAATTTTCCAATTTTACAAATTGTAACATAATCCTTTCAATATCAGATCCTAATGTGATAACAAACCTATTTTGCATATTAAAAGGTTCACTTTTTGGGTGATTGCATTCAATTGTACAGTACTAGGCCACCTTTCTTTAATGTTTTTGACTTGGGGAAGGTAGAGGATGAAAAGCACTTGCTCCTTGTCTGTCCAAATACACAGAAAGTTAGAGAATGTTTTTATTCGACCCTACCCTTCACCCACATGAACACTCTTGCTAAACTCATGCAGATTACGAACACGATTACCCTGGCCAAATTTGTGGCATGCTACCAGTACTAAAGGACAATCTGCCCTCCATGATCTACCTTTCGTCTAATGGACTCTATGGTCCCAAACGAATGTAAAATTATTAAACAATAAATAGACTTTAGCATACATTTTAATTTAACATTTTACATTCTTGAACATTTAGTTTCCATCATACATGTAGTTTACATTTTAAATCATAAAATATATACATTCTTACATTTTTAGATTTTAAGTGGATAGTTTGATACTTTTAAAGTCTTCTGTAATTGTCATTTTTGATATCTTCAATTAACAATTCTTTGATTTGCACTTCTTCTTTTTTTTTTGTTGGATGATTCTTGTATGATTTTTTAGATTTTCAGTATTATTCTTTGGAGTAATATGTTATACATTGAAGTGATGTTTGTTGTTAAATTTGGAAATAATCAATTTAGATTAATTTTTTTTTAAATTTAGAAATTAGGTAAAAGAAATTTTTAAAAAAAGATTTAAGATGAACGGTGCAATTTCAAAACTGAATTGCCCATGTTACAAACGAGGCGAACAATTCCATTTCAAAATTGCATTGTTTTTTTTTGTCAAGAACAAATCCATTGTGTAACATGGTTTCTGAATACACTGAAATTTTCAGTGCTTTATGTATGCAAGAAACCACCACGGTACATAGTGCATACCAAAAAAAAAAAAAAAAAACCCAATAAAAAAAAACAAATTAAAAAAAAAAAAAAATTTTTTTTAATCTTATATAAATTATTTTTTTTATTAAAACAAAATATTATATTTGAAAAA
>Ga0116231_10004060_pt1 | contig 29863 bp, 24 predicted proteins | sample S1TSphgellanicum_2_FD_89695 | JGI IMG/M metagenome (GOLD analysis project Ga0116231, IMG submission 89695) | Host-associated microbial communities from peat moss isolated from Minnesota, USA - S1T2_Fd - Sphagnum magellanicum MG | ecosystem: Host-associated > Plants > Peat moss > Unclassified...
AAACACACACTTGTCAAATTTGGTAAATTGCAACCATTCTTTTTCTTGGTCACCAAAAACAATGGAAACAAATTCATAAGTTTCAAAAGAATTTATTTTCATAAGCATGAGAAATGTTTATGAAAAGGTGGTGCCAAATATTTGGATCTTTGATTTTTACTTACATGAAAGTCCAAGTGGCATTGTTGGGAGTGAAACCTTGGGGAATGGTGCCACTAAAATTGTTATACTGGACAAACCTATTCCACATTGTAGAAAGTCCAATGTCATAATTTGTTTGAAGCCTTTCAACTTTGATGCACTTCTTCATCCAAACGTAAAATAATTCAAATTATGGCATGATATACTTATATCTTTGGCTTGTGCAATTACATGATTGTGGCTAATATGAAAATGAGAAAAGAAACATGTGAATATTTTAAAATTACTACCAAACTTCAAAGTCTTATCTTGAATGTTCAGTCATGAATTACTATGTGTTTGATCTTGTAACTTGATTAAAAAAATCAAAATATCACACAAACAATTTTTTTGAAAATAGAGTACTCACAACTCTGATAGATGTGGTAGTTGAACCAACCATTGTGGAAGTTCCCCAGATAGAGAATTATATTGCAATTGCCTATTGTAGATCAAACCACAACAATGTTCCCCAATATCTTTTCAAAATCAGAGAAAAAAAGGTCACACCAAAATCAATGCATATTCTAACTATCAAAACAAAAATATAAGAACATGATAGAGATATTCTTAAACTAAGAAAAAGACAACACTGAAAATTCAGAACCTTGAGTTTGATCATAAACAGGAGTGACATTTATAAAAATTTCAAAAAAAAAATGTTAGCGGGTGAAATTTTAAAACCATCAATTTTGGTGATAATTGAATTTCATCCTATCATTCTTTTTTTTGAGTGCTTCCAATACTGCTACATATATTTTCATATGCTCCTACCTATATAATTACTATAATTATTATCAAACCTTGTGCATTAAATGTTGAGTTTTAACATTTCATACCCATATTTAATAAAATTTTCCTTACTTTGCAGAAACCATTGAAAGAGGGGTTTGAGGTTGAAAGGAGGTCTAAAGATAAGGTGAAGACATGATGAGTTTATGGATTTCTCTACTATATACTAAACAGATCCTAAGAGATTCAGGTTGTAATAGCAGAAAAAGGATTTACTACTTACTGTCTACAAGTATTAATGAGGTTACTGGACAATGAATAAAGAAATTAACATTTAGGGTTTAAGGATTTAATGTATATCGGACAAAATGTTAGTGCCTATTGGTGGTGAATTATGGTCTTTGACTTCACATCTGATTAGTGGATCTAAAAATGAAAGTATCCCACATAAGTTACATAAGGTAGATGCGTGTACTCACAACATTCTTAACCTCGTCAACTTTGTCAGTAGAGGTAGCAAACCATTCAGTGCATTATTTTGCAATTCTCTGCACAACAAATGAAAACACATTGGTCGTGATTAAAAAATTAATCAACATGAAACTATTAAAATTACAGTATTTATAATGAAAAAATAAAAATGAATAGTATAGACTCCTATATGTTCATAACAACCATTTTCTCTACCATCATGGCCAATCAGTTGTTAAATTATGAATTGAATGTGTGTTGGAGTAGTTATCCCTGGATCAAGGGTCTGAAATTAAAAGCTGATGCTGGTAATTTAAGATCATGTGAATATGTAAACTATCATCTACACTCAAACCACAAGACCAGCATTTTTGGGTTTAATGAAAGACCATATGCATGTAATTGTTACATAATGCATGTTTTGATAAATTTGAACAAAGATTTACAAGCTTCTCACCCTTATGGGGGCAAATCCCCTATCTTTAAAGACATGATTTGCACCATAATTTGCATCATGCTTAATTATTTATGTGCTTAGAGGGAAAATTGGGACCACTAAGGATTTGTTAGAAAGGAAAAAAAATTGTTTCCATTTTCAAGTTATCAAAAGGATTGAATCTCAAGCATCACTTTAGTATCCAATACAAGATTTCCATTCATGTTAACCAACTAATCAAGCACACTTTCCTTTATGTAAATGAGAATTGTATTATATTTAGTCCCTTTTCCAAAGGTTTCAAAGGGAAAGTTTTGATAATCACCTTGGTGATGCTTAAAAAAACTCAAGAACAAGAAATACTTAACTTTACCCCATTGGGGTAAGCTGAGAAAATCATTTCTCAAATGAATCATAAAGGGCATAGATATTTGAAAAATTCAGTTCATTATCCTCTTGAGTAAGATCTTATAGGGGATTTGTGCATTCATTGGTTTCTTAGAGGGCATCTTTAATTAGTTTTTAGAAATGTATCAAAGGAACTCAAAAAAAAAATCTTGTGAATAAAGATGGTAGAATCTAGAAAAAATTGATTGCTATCAAAATCCCACAAGTTCATTGCTATTTAGTACCAACTCTAAGATAATAGAATAGCTTATGAAAGTTACTCACAACTTGGTGAGGTTCAGAAAACTGTTAAAGCTGGGAGAAATGGGCCCACTTAAATTGTATTGAGCAAGATTCCTGTCAAACATCACAACATGAGGCCCCAATCAGAAAAGTTAGATGAATGATATAAAAAATCTTGCCTAAATGTGAAATGCTCATGGATAAATATTAAGGACTAATTGAAATTCATAAAAGTAACAAAAGATCATACAAAACATGAGACATGAAATATGATTACAGCTAGTCTTTGTGATAATTTTGTACATGTATTTAGTGTACCAACAAATGCAGGAAGGTTATTTCTAGTGTCGGGTGGGTACTTTGTTTGGCATGTTAGAGTCATCAATTTTAATTAGCAAGAATTGTATTGAAATCAAGTTTGATTTTCAAAACTGGAATAATATATATTCCAAACTGGGAATTGGGTTCCAAACTCTAATTATGTGTGAAACTCAAACCAACACCAAGATATGTATTCTTGAAAAAGAAATGATTAGAATCAAGGATTAACCAAGGTTAATCAACAGTTCCTATGTAGGTTAGTAAATGTTGCTACAATCTATGAAACACTAAAAGTGACCAAATGTCATAGGTGAGAAAAAACCCCTAAGTTCCTAAGTGTTTTGCATAGTATTTCAGATCCCTAGGAAACATTGTAGGTCCTTAGGTTACATTACTATTTCAAAATTTATACTATCATTGGTGGCAAGCTGGTCATTAGTAGGATAGTATTACTGAAACAAGCTCATATCTCTGAGGCAAGGGACTTGAGCTGGGTCAACATCTTAAGATGCAAAGAAGCTATATTGTCTCAGAAAGCCACCATGGCCCTAGACAAGGGTGAAACAATATTTACCACTTATGATCTGCAAGTGTTAGGTAGCTAAATTATGGGATAAATAAGTTTAGGGTTAATGTAAAGTCTTTAATGACTTACTTTTAATGAGTTATTGGAAGTTCTCAAAACTTCCTTTCACAATTTTGATCATTATTCATTCTGTAAAGTCCCAATTCGATTCAACCCTCAAACCCCTGCATCATTCTCAATTTGGGTGTAGCTAGAAAGTGGACAAAACTTGGTACCATTTCATGAAACAAGGTATCAATTTAGAAGATTTGCATGATCTCATTCTAACAAGGCTTGGTTCCATAAAAAATATGAGCTAGTCAAAGGGCAGGTGACACAAATTCAAAACTTGGGGTGAAACTTCCCTACAGACGAATTTAGAGAGGAACTAGTTTTGTCCCCTAGGTTTTTCCTCTTGTATTGTTTTCAGCCTGACTTCTCATTTAGTACCTAGTTTTGGCAAAACTAAGCTTAGCGCCCCATTTTGGGATATTTCACAGTCAAACTTGGGGGTCCACATTGCTATGCACTACTAGTGACAATAAACTAATTAATTGATGAAAAAATGAAGTGATCTTGTGAAAATTAAATTGCATTTGAATGAAAATATTGAATGACATTGCTTGCATTTTCAATTGAATTAAAATTTAATTTAGTTGAATTAAAGTTGAATTTCAATTGAACTAAATTCAACTCAATAATTAGATTAATATTCAATTAAGTTTAATTCAAATGCAAATTGATGAGGAAGGTATTGAAAACTTGTTTGTGATTATGGTGTTGAAAAAAGAAATTAAACAAAAATTCAAGAAAATATCTTTCCATGCCTCTTTCCTTGGCAATGGGCTAAATAAATTTCAAGTTAAAATTTGGTAAGATGAAATACTCTGAGACTCTATAATTGTCCAACCTAAACTAGGTTTGATGAATGTAAAATTTAATAATGACCCCTGAAACTATTTCCATATTTAAATGAAGAAAGATTATGGCCTGACACAAATATTGTGAATGAAAGTTAGATGCATCATTAAGGATCTTATACAGAGTCTATAAAATAGTTATATAGTTGAACATGAAAATTACTCACACTTCTGTAATTGAAGGGCCGGAATTGCTGCCAAAGCTGCAGGTAACCCAAGCATGCGGAATTGGAACACAGGGATCACCAGTCCAATCGGTAAGGTTGTAACTTGACTTTATCTCCTCAATAGCAAGTGCTGCATGCACATCCTAGATTAATTTCCGTTAGTTGTCATAACCTGCAACAATACTTCGAGCCTATAATTTGGTAGATTAAGCTTCAGATATTTTGGAATGTAGCTGATCCTTGCTTTGGAAATGTAATGTCATTCATAATGGAAAACTATTGTTCTATTCATCAGCTGGTATGATGCATTTGAAGACTTTTGTTAGATCAACAAGGTCAGGCTTGAGATGTTTTTGAGGGGCAATGTCGAACAGAATAGAAGTTGTGTTAAAAGATCCAACACTAAATTTCTTGGAAGTAGCACTATGATAACTCTTTCTAGCATGCCAACTTGAGATGCGAAAATGATTCCTTTCGTGTGGAATGTCTCGAAAACCAGAATTCAAAGCTAAATGATTAACTCACCGTCCTGAGGGTTTTTCAGTGTAGCGATCTGGTCTACTCTGATTTCCCAAAGTTCCAAGGCATTCACCAAGGGACCCAGAGGACTGGGAGTAATTGGGTCTTGATAGAGTTGAATATCCCATCCATCGGTATACCCAATGTGATTGCAACTAAGCTCACTAGTATTAAATTTTGCATCGATGAGGACTCGATTTGTTAACAGGGTCCCACAAGTGGGTATATTTACATAATATATTCGTGAAGTAGTATTTGCAGTTGGATCCAATTCAGCAAAGTATAATGACAAATACGCTTCATAACTGCTGGTGTCTGGGAAGGAGATTGTCATGTTGCCACTTGTGTCGGTCAGGGCAGTACGCATGACTTCTTCAGGGGGGTAGTCATATCCGTTAAGAGTCAGCACTGAGTGGTTAGTCATTAGAATTTGTAGCCCTGAATTGGTACTTTGTAGAAATGTTGAATTCGAACCTTGTAGGGGAAACCAATATCGATCGTAATCATCATCAGGAGATCTACAATAACCAAAAATGTTATTAATATAAAATGATAAGCAAACTACAATTATTTGTATGCAAGTCAACCATAGGTCAAGGGAATCATTCCCCAAAGGGTTCAGAGCCAGTGGGACTATGCCAACATAAATGCAATATGCATGTTTCGTATAGTGATCATTAATACCTGAAGCTTCAACATTTCTACAAAGTACCAATTCGTAAGTGTCTGAAGCTTCAACAAACTAGAGGTAATTTATTTACATTAATCAGGAAGTATATTTTTCTGGCCCCGTTAGTGATTATTGTTATTCTATGCGATTTCCAAGTGTTGTGATTATTCGATGGTATTGGTTGAGAACTCCTAGAGAAGTAACTTAACCCCACCTCACGAAGTTATAACAACTTAATCCGGTACATGAAGAACACAAGGGCAACTTTGGAATCAACATAATTTGGCTAACATACCTGACGATTCCATTTCCACCGAAGTTGAACCTGTATTTTGTTTCGAAGAAGACAAGAGAAGAATATTCATAGTCATAATAATTTAGCAAATGTGATAAAGATATTGCAGAAATAAACGGAACTGAATAAGAGGAGTCTCGTAATAGGCATAGAAACATGATGTTATTATTCAACTGAGATGGATAACTAAACTCATGATACTCAAATGTATAAGCATCGTCAAAGGTAACGTTGGCGACAATATTCCCATCTATACCCATCTGAAAGCTAGGGAGTGTGGTGGCATTGTCATAAGAACCATAAAAGAATGTCCCTCTGATTAAATACGTCTGTTTTGGCGATACTGGAAAGCTGTAACAATTTTTGGCTCGAGAATCAGGAAAGTATCTCACAGTTGTGAATTCAGAAAAGCTTGGATAATTCGTTTGGGCACTAGGAACGTGTCCGTTTACACCAGATGTTATATATGCAGCATCAGGGACCCATGAAATATTTGTGACTTTGTCTACATAGCTGGCGTTTGAACCACAGTCGACAAAGATGGATACTGCATGTCAACACGAAAAAAACGAAGTCAACTCCTGGTGAATTATATCTTGAAGCCACTCGTGTGCTGAAAACTGAAGTGGCGAACCCTAATAGACGTTTGAGAAAACAGAGCTGGACAAGACCTATGACTCTTTGGTTATGTACCGGACATCTTGTGAAGCCAATTGCCAACGAGTTTGCTTACTTGATTCGCACCTTGTTTGGTTGATGTGTTAGTTATAGATGTTTTTTGTTAAAGAAAGGTAGGATGCGTGGCCTCAAATATCAACCTCTGGGCAGAGCTCCAAGACCTAGAATTGCTACTTCGTCAAAATACTAGGAGATAACGTTGATTCACGTCATCACAAAGAAATCCAAACTCTTTGAACACTAGTTCAAGCTTTTCTTCAAGTTGCATCGGATTTTGCTAGGAAATTCAGTTTTGTATTTCATATTCAAAGAAACGTGGGCATACGAGGGAATTGAGAGCTAGCAAATTTTCAAAAGTGGAACACGAGCGATATTTAGTTCATACTGCAAAAGGGTGCACAAATCAGAGACGGTTTGTATGGACGGGCCACAAACCTTGAGCCGACACGCCTGGAACAGTGGAGAGACTGCAAGCTAGAGCTTCCAGCAGTACTGCAATCAAAATCAATGTGGCCGTCCAGACTTCCATTTGCTTGTCCACGGATGCAGACCACAAATCACAGACAATCTTAACCTTGTCACTCCACGATTCACCTGTCAATCTAGTACCCACTCCTGCATACAAAAGACGCTTTATTGTGAGCTCAGCTTGTATCCTCTCATGAACAAGCAGCGCACCTCTCAGATCCACTCTGTAAAGTAGCAACCAGAGCGTTCGTTTTTTGCGCTACCACCTGCAAGTATCGGTAAATCTGGATGCCTAGTTGCACATCCAACCGATGGAATGGCCAAAGCCGTAATTGCAGGCAGCTGTACCGCAGTAGAAAAAGCCATATTATTCCAACAGTGACGTATGGTTACGAACGTGAAACGTCATCTGAGGTCGAACAGTTCATATGCAACCTACAAATTGACATGCAGGCGCAGTCTCTAGATGAGTGTTACCAAAGGACTGACAAATCCAGATCGTCAACAACAAAATTTGCAATCAGGCGCAGAAAGGCAATGTATTGTTACACCCTCATGGGTCTCATTAGGCAATAAGATGAGATCTAACCAATGATGCTCGTTTGAATGGCCCTTTCTGCTACTGCCACTTATCTACCAATTATCTGACATGAATGGTTATGGGTCTAGTTCTGTTCGCCTTTATTTGCAACATCTCCTCAGTGCTGGAAACGGTCCAATAATCAGTTTGCAATCTTGCTAAAAAAAAATTACAAAAGTTCCAGTGCCTTAACAGGTAACCGTGATCACAGTGAGGTGTGGAGGGGCGGGGGTGGTTCTATTCAGCCAATGACGTGATGCAATCTGCAAGAGGCCAAGTGGGTGGTAATATTTTTGGATTTTGATTTCGCGGTGTGTTCTCACCAAGTTCACATCAAGTTTTCATGTGTTCCCACCAGGTTCCCAATGCATCCTTAACATTTTCTCAAAGTTCCCAATGAGTTCCAAAAGACGCTCCCTATAGCAACACACCCTAGTATCCCATAACCTTTGCCCAAGGTTTGACTTTCATAACCTTATGTAGGGCCAAAAGGAGAGAACTGAGCTATAATTTTATTCTGGGGTGCAATCTTCTATTTAGTATTTTCAGGGGTGTGTCCTAAATTTCAAATTTAGAAACTAGTATGTTCTCACAACAAAGTGCAGTAAGATTACACATTATTGCAGTAATTATTCAAAAAATGACTTACGTGAGCTTGTCTTCTGAATCACGAATGATTTGGTCAACCTGGACCCTGATCAAGAATCTCTCCCTTGGAATAAGTGAGAAAGATGATTTAAATATCAATATAGTGTATGATATTAATTAGTTGGGGGTACCTCACAAGTCCAACTTTTATTTTTGCAATGAGTTATTTTAATTGGTCCATTGCAAAAAGAAGTTGCAACTATGGAAAGTTCGCCAAAATAGAAGATTCTATTGAAAGATGGAGGGCCTCCCCCTTTGGCCCACCTATATAGGTGAGAAGGGGAGGACTTTGGGCAAAATATATGGGATGGAAGCGAGGTGCTATTGGGAACACCCTTGGGGAACATATTGGGAATTGGAGGGAACATAGAGGGAACAAATGAAAAAAATCCTCCCCCCACCCAAAACTTAAAAGAAAAAAAATCAAGGCATCTTGAGTGCATGCTTCAGCCTACCCATTGGCTGCATGTATGTTTGGTTTCCAAAACTATTGGTCACCATTTTTGGCCTAGGCTAATGGCAGGGGCGGAGATTGAACAAGGAATTTCCCCCGCCCCCTCTCAGAATGAAAAAACCAGAGCCCATCATGAGTGCATGCTCAGCCTTCCCATTGGCTGCATGAAATTTCTATTTCCAAAATTGTTTGTCACCATTTTTGGCCTGGCTAATGGCCGGGTCATTGATTTGGGGACATAGTGATCTCAAGAGAGATGATTTACAATTGGAGACTCGCCATTGGTAAGATTTGATGATGCCATTACATGCAGGTGCGTGTAGTGAAGCTAAAATTCAATCCCAGAAAATCTAGCGTAAATAGGTTGGGGAGCAAACACTTAAGCTCTTTTATAGAATGTACATTCATTCTCTAATCACATCATGTATTCAGTTAATTTTACACTAAACTACATAATCCACTTAAATCACTAACTTAAAATCTGATTAGAAGTAGATTTTAAGACGTATCTTAGTGTGAAAGTGGATTGTAATTTCCTCTTTCCACATAGTGTCAATTTGTCTTGCCCTCCATCCAATGAATTTGATTCTATCAAATTCATCTCTAATACCTGATATTGAATTACAATCAGACAATGTCATGTTTGGCATATTGAACCCACACTCTTATTCCAAGTTTTTAAGATGTGTTGATTTAATTCATTTGTATAAACTGCTTATAATCTAGTTTCACACCTAGCATAAATTTTCAAATATTTGTTCAACTTCTAAGAATTCTAATTATAGTTGTTTAACAAGGTTTGAGAAGCCCAATGATATTGTCTAGATATCTTGGGCTCCATGTTGCTACGCACTACCAATACGATGAAATGACCAAAAAGAAATAAGATTTACATTTGAAAACTTTGTTATTTTAAAATATATATAAGATTCAAATTATACAAAATATTGTCCAATTATCATACAAAGGGAGATTTAATTAGTCATCTTTGTTATTAATTCAGTGAAATTTTGAAAGCCATTAGGATGAATAAACATTAAGTCAGCTAAGCAAGTCAGGATTAAATCTTTGAATTAAGTATTTAAGGGAGAAGTTTTTTTGAAAACTATTTTAATTTCAAAGAAAAAAATTGTTAATCTCCTTAAATAATCTCAACATATTCAAATGAAATAACACATATTTACATTTGTATGAAATTGGAAAGACATAAAGATTCCAAAAATCGTTGAAAAAGATTAAATTTTTTTTTTCTTTCAATATCTTAGGATACATAAGGACATTTTGAAACATTACAATTTGTAAAATGTTTATTTAAAAAAAAAATTGGTTTGGAATGGACTTCTAATAAATTTGCAATTTGGAATTGTCTTTTTTTTTATGACCTATGACTATAGCCCATCCCACCTAAACCAACTGTGATGAAATCATCTGTACTGGAATTATCTTGATAATCATGTGAACAAAATCAAGATAATTATGTTGATAATCTCCTTTTTCATCATTGAGTGTGGGAGCAAATTAGTGTTGTTGTAGTGCAAAATACAAAAGCTTTCAAACCATCTGTGAGATTGTTGTGGCAATGAACAACCATTACAGCACAAATTAGAACCCTTTTCATTTTTAATTTGAATATATATGGGTTCAAATAATATTTTTCATCATCTTTAGATGTTTATATTAAAACAATTTAAATTAATATTTGTTGGATAAAATGACCTTTTTTGCCTACAGTAATTTGGAAAATCACAAGGATTGACTTTGTGTACTTGTTTTGATATGTGTGTTTGCACATATCAACCAATATGGTTGATTTGCCATTCAAACATCAAATTGGATCTCAATGAGGCCATATATGCATTTCCAAATGCTTACGTACATTTACAAATGCTTACATAATAACATAATAAATCGTAGACTTCCACTACTTTTATTCCTTACCAAAATCTAAAATAATAAGTGTCAAATCCTTCAATTAAAAATGAGGCCATGGCTCATATATTTTATGGTTAGATTATATATATTCTCATGTAAAATACTATTTAACTTTATCTAGATTCTCAGAAATCTTGTCAATCCTTTTCAAAGGAATCTTCATCTAATTAATTTTGTTGTTACTTGACATTTTTTATAAGTACAAGGGATTCGATATTTTTTATTCTCTATGACGTCTTGAAATGATACTATCTTCTTGAGTACCTTCTTGATTGCAGTGAATTTTTTCTTCTTCTTCTTTCATTGATTTTGGGAAATTCTATATGTGCAATGGATTGACAAAACACATCCAAATCTGATTCTCTTTTGAATATATTTCCAAATTTTGAATGTGTACCTGTTCGATTATATCCAATATTCAAAGTAAACAAGGTTATTTAGGCATTAACTGCTATTTGAATCATGTAGGCCTATATCACTGCAAAAGGGTTCAGAAAAACCCTCATGTGTAAAGAGTCTTCTTGATTTTGCATCATAATCTCGAGGAACCCACATTTCTTAGTTTCTAAATATGTTTTCTACATTTATTATATTACTGTCATCGCAATTGATGAATAGTTTCATGACTGTCCTTCTCTCAAAGTCATTTCTGGTTCCTCAAATGAAGCAACTTAGAAGTTAACACTCCTCAAAATGAAGTAATTTAGAATTTCAATTGCTTGACATCATCATATTGAATTTTTCTCTTAGATCTCAACTTTGTCTTCATTCATGTGATGTACTAGTTTTGACTATTTAATGCCAAGTTCCAAAATCTTTGTACTCAAAATTAATGATCCATTTTTTTCATTTCACAGGTCGTCTTTACACGATAGTCTTTTTGTTCACAAATTGTTTATTGGGTATACACAAACACGTGGACTAATTGTGGAAATGCAATTTTTTATCCATTTTTAAATTTCTAACTAGAACATAATTTGAATGTCAAAAAGACATTTCAGAAAATGATAATTAAGTTTTAGCCAATCTAAGAAAACTTTTGTGCATTTCTCTTTCTTGGGGGGAAGAGGATGGGCCTATATAGTGGCCATTGGTTTAAATTTATAATTATAATTCTATTGTTTCTACAATGGGATCATGTATACTTTCAAAATTAACATATGCATTAAAATGTGTTAAAATTGTAATGCATGCACTATATTTTGAATGTATTGAACCATGTATTAAAAATTAGGAATTTTAAAATTCAATTCAATACTTTGAATTGGGGGGGGTGGGGGTTGGAAGGCTAGTATCACGAAGGGGCTATGGAAGTTTCCTGGATGAATTAGTGAATGCTGCTTAGGATTCCTCCTTGACAACTAGGTTGATTGATTGTCTTTCTGTTCACAAGTTGTTTGTTGGGTACACACAAACATGTGGACAAATTGTGAATTTTTCATATTCTTTGTGGCTTCAACTAAAACAAATTTTTACATTGCCAAAATTTCAACTATAAAATAAAATCTAATTTAAGTGTAGGGAGGATTAAATGGTATGTTATAAACTTAGATAAGAATAAGGTAGAAATTTTAGCTAAATTTATGTTAAATAATAGCCCCCAAACAATACCTTTTTCGCCTCAGGTAAGGTCAAAATTTAACACATAATGATCATCCTTAAAAGGTATTATAAGGCAAGTTGTTTTTCAACAAAAAATGTTATAGTTCATGATCCATGTAAATCCCACATTTCAATTTATTAAAGGTTTTACTTATGAGCATGGTATCAATTTGTTTCACATCTTTCATTTATAAAAAGTGTCCATCCATGTTACACAAATTGGGTGAGCAATGGTTTCATAAGGAGCTTTTCTTTTTGAATAAGTATTTTCTTATGTTTATGTCAAAAATTATTTCATTTAAAAACTAGGTTTTGAAATGCCATTTTCTTGTTCTACTTATCATATTTTCACCCAAATCTGAATGAAGAAATGAAAAATTGGTGCTTGCATAACCTCTTTAAATATTTGAAGGAAATGGATGATTAGTTCTATTCTTCAAATATGCCTAATGCACATCTAAATTTTATTATTCATGATTCCTCATCAAGATATCATTTCTAATCACATCAAATTAGATCAACAAGTACTTTTCCAAAATGTCCATCCACATGATGAATGAGACTTTATATCATTTGACATCTTCACCTTATAATTTAACACATTTGGAATATATGAGTCAACCTAATTGATTTCCATTTGTGCTTAGTATGTTATAAAACCATAATAAGATTAACAACTCACCTCCGTTTGGAAAACAATCACCTCTTAAGCTTGGATCTTTCAACATAAATCCTACGGTATTTGAAAGATTCCAATGTGCATAGTCTATGAGGAAATCCTCATATATTGTTAAGAAACTCTTATTTATAACTATATGATGATGGTTAACACTTATGATTATGCATATACCCACATGTGCAATTAACACCTCTTAGTGTTACAATACCATACACCTCATTTTTCAAGTGCTGGTTTGTAGTGATCACTATATCTCCACAATATGAAAAGCCTTATGTAAGTTTTCTGAACCTATCTCTTGAACCAGCTTGAAAATTGAAGTCTCGAAAGATTGCATCCTTATGAATTAAAAGCAAATTTAATCAACACCGTTTTCAGTCAAATGAAAACCAAAATAGCAGTGGAAAAATATGCTGTTCCTAGCATATAGCCCTAGGCCGATACAAGTCAAGAGACATATGCCAAGTTTTTGTACTGGCCCCAGGCTACAGTTGAGTACAAGTCAAAAGGGCAAAGGACATATCATGACACTTGATTCTTTCTTTATCCTTGCCTTTCTCTGGAGAATATATTTCAAATACTCTAATTTCTAACATGCAAAAATTTTATTTTATTTACTGCAGTGAACGGAAGAGACATGCTTTACTTCACTTCTTTTTATGCAGCCTCACTGGTGAGCGTTTCCAACAAAAATGATCATTAATTGGCTAGACATTCGTAGACAGTACAGTTATTCTTAAAGTGGTGGCTTTGTCGGGCCCACTTTGACTGGTTGTTATCTGTAAAGTCATCAAAACAAGGGACCAATTTCACAAACTCAGCACAAGATCCCCTAATGGAATATCAACCCCAAAATAGTCCGACTACAGGCTGCCCACCTCATCTATGCTTTATACGTCGTTTAACTTGTAAGCTATAGGCTATGGGACTATAAGGAATATGGAGACTATGTATAGGGGTTGTGGGGTTGTGGGGTTTATACAAGGGCTGTAGGAGCTATATATGCTAATGATTAATATAGGCTAATGCAGGATATGCCAAATGAGCATGAAACCTCCCAAGGCTCAAACAAGTTCAAACAAGTACATATAGAACCAAAATACATCATATTGCATATGCCAAATGAACTTTAGACCTCCCAACTTGAAATGAAATTCAATTGCTTGCATAATTGCATTATGTACATGGTTAGATTTACATATGGGATGTCAATTGTCAGGGTCATCTAACAAGAAAACTTTTAGACGTTTGATTTCAAATTATAATCATTGTTTGAAAGAGCACCTTAGAAATCCTTGGGCTACTACGATTGTCCAATGGTAAGAGACATAAGGATATTTCACAATCTCAAGGGCATACCATAGCACAATATTGCCCATAATCTTTTGCAAACCTTGATTGATACCACATCATAAACATCTCTGTAAGCAAGCGATTGATAATATGTTCAAGCATGAAGGCACCTATTAGACACCAAAGTTTGTGATCAATTTCACATGTATTTGATTTCATAATTATATTTGATTTATATCAAATGTAAAGACATGACATTAATTTAGAATAATCATGTCAACATTTTTAATTTCACATAGGTCCTCCATGTTCCAGGTGTCACTCATAAGGTTTGTTTTGATTAAAGTGAAAATTATAAACCATAACAAACATTGCTATTTTTGCAATGATTCAAAATGGACATGGTTAGGCATGTCAATAAATGTTTTTTGATATAGAATCACATTAATCAAACTTCAAGTGATGAAAAGGATATGTTTTTGTTATAATGAATTCAACAAACACAAGCTTTTGGTGCCGTGTTTGCCTAACTTTACATATAACTCTATTGTCAATTTTTCAAGCATTCTATATTTTTAGCTACCTATCTAGTGCCTAGGTCAAATTTTGGCAAATTTTTTCAAATTTTTTTCAAAGTATGGTGAAAAAGAAATCTAAAACTAAGGTTCTTTCATCTTCATTTTATTGTTTTCAAAATGAGACTTGTATCATCCCAACAAATTCTTTTTGTCTTTGAGGGAGTCATAATGTGCTTGTATGGTATTGCCAGTCCTGTTGGCCTTCTGCCTCTTGGCAGTCTCAACATTATGATTAAACAAAACCATTGCTTGGGAGGTTTTCCCAAAATAATCAGAATCAACACAAATTACCTCAGACAAATCTAGCAAAAGAGGACTTGTTCTCTCTCCATTGGATATGAATCAGTTGCCTAATCAATCTTCCAAAGGTTTGGGGATGGGACCTTCATTAGCTAATTATTTTAGATGATGCCATGGGGCCATTCACCTTGTCATAGCGTTGGGCAAGGCAGCTTTCTCTACTTCCTCTATTGATGTACAATGGAAAGACTCGCTATCATATACATATTTCACAATTTGGACATATTAGAATGCAAGTTGTATTGGCAATACTAGTCCACATCCCACACGCTATTCATGCCTAAATTACCATAGTACCATGGCAAGTTCAATATATTAGTGTTGAATAATTATCTTATTTTGAAGATTCAATTTCCAAAAACAAAAATTCTAGAACATTTTAAAAGACTCTTTATTTTTCCTTTATAATATTTTATTCAATGAAAAAAATTGTGAAAATTTCAGCATTTCTGAAAATAATATAAGTTGTATTGAAGTTGCCATGGTACTCTGTTAGTCTTATAGCCATGTCATTATATTTGCACAAACATTGGACTTGGCTATTTTGAGATGAAGTGGAAAAAACAGACATCTTTATTTTCACCTACTTTTATCGTGGATGCATTTTTCAACCAAAAAAGCACAGGATGAAGGTTCAAGGCATAGGGGTCAAATATGGCTATTTTGAGATGAAGTGGAAAAAACGGACATCTTTATTTTCACCTACATTTATCATGGCTGCATTTTTCAACCAAGAAAGCACAGGATAAAGGTTCAAGGCATAGGGGTCAAATATGGCTATTTTGAGATGAAGTGGAAACAACAGACATCTTTATTTTCACCTACTTTTATCATGGATGCATTTTTCAAACAAGAAAGCACAGGATAAAGGTTCAAGGCATAGGTGTCAAATATGTTCAAATTGTAATGGGTAGTCAAAATGAGATATTTCATGGCGGTTTCAATTTTAGATGTGTAGGGTAAAACACCCTAAGACCAAGGCTTTACTGATATAACAGATCCCCCAGGCGAGAGCTAAGTTGTACCGCACTCCGAGAAAATTTGTAATGTACGTGGAAGGCACCTTATTTCCATGAATTTCCCTCCTAGTAATTGGGAGGGACATTACGCCTACTCCTCAAGGGTGGGAGGCGAATTATGTTTACTTTCAGGTGTAAGAACCCTTCCATTCATATGCCTCATGATCTATATAAGTTTGGTTCATGATAAATTTTGCTTCATGATTTATGATAGGTAAAGCCCATGGGTGGTAGACATTCTCAAAACCCTAGGCATTTACCTTGCACATAAAGCCTTGGTCTGTGGGCTTTACATGGCATAAAGCCCAGGATGAAAAAGCAGGAAGTCTCATGGGTGAAAATGAAGAATGGGGAGGTGCTGAGGATGAAGGAGTTGGGGGCGGGGGGGGCGGGTGGTTCCCGCTTGTGTGGATGAAGGAGCCAGAGGTCCCACTGAGTTTCAAAATTTCCCTCTAAGATTGTAGCTTGTACTGCCCTTTTTAATTGGAGTACTTTTCCTGTGCCCGTGTTTTATGCTCCGACATTGAACAACACTAGGTTTTCAAAGGATGATATTCATGACGTCAACATAAAAGCACGAGATAAGAGCACGAGTTGAAGAAAATACTTTTGAATTTTGGTTACCTGAACCTAAAATTGATCCAAGAAGAGAGAATGACTTTGTGGAAACATTGAATGTGAAAACAAATTCTTGACTGAAACATAACAATTATGTTTATGTAGCTATGAACAGCATATCAATGGCCAAACCTCATGAGGCTTCCTTAGAAAATAGGCTGTCATTTAAGCAAGTCTTGCAATTTGTCAAAGAAATGAAGTTCTTTCAACCAAGACAAGTTTCGCACCCCCCCCACCCCCCCCCTGAAATGCCATCCACAGCCACTTCTGTCTCTTTTGAACTGTGGGGCACTTTGGATGTTTTGATGTAGGAGTGCCTGATCAACGAGGAGCGAGGAGCGAGCGAGCGAGCCAAAGACAAGAAGAAGGAGAAACGCGAGAGAAGAGAGGAGGCAGGAAGAAGACCGACCAGCTGGCCAGCTTCTAATTTCGACCCACCAGCAACAGACTGGGAGGTGGAGAACGAAGCTGCCAAAAACAGCACTTCGTGGAAGCGGTGCAGTGCGGTCACCCGGGCTCGTACCGCTGCGGCTCCACCACATTCTTACTCTAGTCCAAATTTGCAAACGTCACACAAAGTGCGCTTGCTCGCTCGATCGCATCTGCACGCTTGTCAGTGCTCAGAAGAAGAGAGAAGCGGCTTAGGGTTTGGAGAAGGAGGCCGGGCCCGCCATCGCCGCTGTCCTCCTGCAGCGCCAGCTCGCTGCAGCAGGAGCGGGTGGGTTCATCACCTGGTACCCCTCCTCTGCCCTCTCTTTCGTCGGGCTGCCCGCCATTTTAAAGCCTTTTTTTCCTTTTTTTTTTGAAATAAATTTTGAAGGTGGGGATTTCTCTATAAGAAATTTCCATAATCAGAAATTATAATCTTAAATAATAATCAGAAAACGAAAATTCATTTCCAAAAAATGAAAAATTTTTTTTTTTTTTTTTTGAAATAGATTTTGAAGATGGGGATTTCTCTATAAGAAATTTTCATATTTGGTGTTCAGATGTGAGCCCCCTAAAAATTGTCGTCGAAGCAATGGCCGAGTACGACGCATCACAGTTTCACCCTCGCAGTCTAAAGTGTGTCCTGAGCCTCGACAACAAGCCAGCCCAGGCCGTTTGCACGCTCTACAACCTGTCAGGAAAAACAAAGGTAAAACAACATCTAGCAATTATTAACCATTTTTTTGAAACACCTAGCCTAAAGTCTGAAAAAAGCCAGAAGGCGCAAAATGACAACAATGACAAGTTCAACACGCTGTTGGAACGTGTTCAAAAGAAGATCGAAGCACAAATTGCACAGTCGAAACAAATTTTTGAATAGGTCACCAATAACTTTCTGGAACATATCACAACAGCCCAATAATCAGCTCCTACTACTAGTCATGACAATGAGGTTACAAAACAACTTGTTAAGGAGGTGGTGGAGGAGTAAGGGGGAAAGTGGGTGGACGTTGTGAAGAAGATGGGCAAACAGATGAGCAACTTTGTCAACCAAGGTGAGGCCAAGGAACGCTCCACACGCGCCTGTAACGCACGTATCATACGATTTGACGAAACAGAAGGTGAGACAGCATAACAACTGCTAGATAAAGTCAATAGCCAAGTTCTACAAGGACAGATGAAGCTAGCCATCAAGGTTGTGGCAGCAGTGTGCCAGCCCCTCAGCAAGAGAGTTGAGACCAAGCCTGGGACTGGACGCACACGAGCTGTACTTGTTACTTTTGCTACAGGTGAGGACAGAAAAGTTGTCTGTCAAAACCGTGTAGCTTTGAAAGGTACCCGCTAGGGCCTGGAAGAGGATTTGACCAAACAGCAACAAGAGCAAAAGAGGGCATCATGGCATATGTTCGAGATGGCCAAAGCGGAAAAGAAGAAAGCTTACTGGCATGGCGCAGACCTTTACATCAATGACACCAAAGTCACGGCCCAACACTAGGGGCACTGGGACCAGAGAGTGTTACGAGTCTCCCTGTGGAACATCCATGGGGGGACAAACACGAAGCTAAGTACCAGTTTACATATACAAAGACTATTTGACGACTCAGATGTTGTTGCATTGACTGAAACACACTTGTTCCCTGATGAAACACCATTGCATATGCCTGGTTTTTAGTGTTTACACAATCCACGCCCCATATGTGACATGAGTTCAATCAGAACAGCAGTGAAACATAGTGGTGGTGTTGCAGTATTTATGAAGGACTCATGGTCACACTGTGTATCCCTATGGAAACAGAGCACAGATGGCACCAGGTTGTGGCTACAGTTTTAACGCTCGAGGGCTGCACCGTTGTTCTTGGCTGTAGTGTATGTTCCACCCAAAGGGTCCCCATATGCTGATGAAGGCTTGTTTGATAACAGTACTGCAGAGGTCGGTATGATTCAGGATCTTGGGGGTAGTATTTTACTGACTGGTGATTTCAATGCAAGGACCAGTGTAACTGACGACTATGTTAATTGTCGTTACTTTGCTGACCACATGCCTGACATGTTGCCATTAGGGAATGACTTCCCAGAGGTTTTGCCTGAGCGACATAACTCGGACAAGGGGGGGTTGAAAGGTTGGCACAATGAGTTCTTAGACCTTTGTCGTTCCTCGGGATTGTTCATTCTCAATGGCAGGATCGCAGGCGATGAATCAGGGGAGTGCACTTGCTTTGCCAATGGCGGCTCCAACCTTGTGGATTATATGGTTGCATCACCTGCTCTGTTTGATTGTGCCACATCACTTGTTGTACATAAATGCCCTTTATTTTGCGGAAAAGGGTGTGATTTCGACCACAAGCCACTTTCACTCAACTTGTAGTTACCTTGGCAACATGTGCCATCAGCAATTTCAGAATCACATGCAGACATTCGTCATTTCAAACATGATGCTAACAAGTGCTCACAATATTGTCAGCACCTGCAGCAACAGCACAGATGAGTGACATAGACAATGCTGACATGGCCATGTAGTTGTTGCATGCCTGCATTTGTAACGTCGCTGCGGTTGTGCATGGCTACCCTACGACATGCGCCAGTACATCACAACATCGTCATCAACCATGGTTTGATACTGAATGTCGCAGCAAGCACAAGGAAGTATCTGCATATGCAAAGCTTCATCCTGATAACCATCTAGCACGCGAATGGAAGAAGTAACTTAAGCAGTTATTGCGTCGTAAGAAACGCACATATAAGAAGCTGCAAGGTCGACAGTTGTGTGCACTAGCAAAAATCGATCTAGCTAGCTTTTAGAGACAGTACTCCAAGAACAAGGAACGATTTGTGGCTATCAGCAAAGCTGACTTGGTTGTTGGCTTCCAGAAGCTGCTGGAAGGATAATGCCCTAGTAATATAGCTGGGGGACAGGGCGGCTCTACAGATCAGGTGGTTTGATATCACACCCTTTTGCAAGTGATGATTGTAGTACACTAAACTATGACATAACCTTAAATGAGATTGCGCAAGTGATGAGGAGACTCAAACGCAACAAATCTGCTAGCTTAGATGGCATCAAAGCAGAGTTTCTGCTAGATGTTGGCGATATGTTGCATGTACCACTGCAGATTGTGTTCAACAAGCTGTTGCAGCAAGGTTATTTAGTAAACTTGTCTACTGGAGTCATTCATGCATTGCACAAAGGTGGTGATGCCTCACAATTTGAAAATTACAGGGGAATCACAATGGGTCTTATATTAGTTAAGGTGTTTGCCATGATTCTAGAGGCATGGTTGAGTAGCTGGGCAGAAGAGAGGGGCTTACGGGCCAGGGGATAGGCTGGTTTTAGGAAAGACTTCCGCACCACAAATAACCTGTACATTTTGCGAACGCTCATTGAACAGAGCGCTCACAAACACAAAAAGATGTATTGTTGTTTTGTGGACTTTCGCAAAGCTTTTGATACAGTGCCTTGGGACCTGCTATGGCAGGTGTTGGCTAAGATGGGAATTGTGGGTCGCTTCATACAGTGTTTACAAAGCATGTACAACCAGGACAACGTCAAAGTTATGCATCCAACAGAAGGGCTATCAGCCCGGTTCTCATGTGGCATTGGGGTCAAACAAGGTTGTCCACTAAGCCCATGCTTTTTGGACTCTACCTTGATGGACTTGAGAAGCATCTAAATGCACTTGATGGTGACAGCCCGCCACAACTGGCAGACACAGTAGTCAAATTACTGTTGTATGCAGATGATTTGGCATTGATGTCAGAGACCTTACAAGGGCTATAGAAACAAAAAGATGTTCTGTCCGAATTCTGTGTTGAACGACAATTGGTCATCAATGTGAGCAAGACCAAGGTGATGGTGTTTGAGAAATGCCGCAGTGCAGCGCCAGAGTTCACATACAAAGGGACAACCATTGAGAGGGTTCAATCATTCAGATACCTGGGCTTAGAGTTACATAGTACAAGAGGCATGGCAATAGCCATAGACAAACTGACTGCTGCTGGGAAGAAAGCACTGTTTGCATTACACCACAAATGCAATGATCTGAGCATAACAGATCTGGAAGTAATGTGCTAGTTATTCGACTCACTGCTACGCCTAGTACTGAGCTATGCATGCGAGGTGTGGACAAGTTGTACAAGGGCGAAAGGGTTACAACAAGTAGAGCAAGTACACAGAATGTTCTTGAGAGGAATATTAGGGGTCAACAAAACAACAAGCACTTTTGCTGTGTTGGGGGAGTTTGGAAGGTATCCATTGGAGTATTTCTGGTGGCAACAAACTCTCAAGTATTATGATAGACTACGGGAGTCCACACCCAATCGCTGTTGTACTGTGCCTACCAAACCCAGCTCCAAATGCTCAGTGTCCTTAATGATAACCAACAGTGTTGGCTTCGGAACGTGCAGTTGTGGCTTGACGACCAAGGGGTTGGGGTTCTCTATACTAATGTCAAGTGCACTATAGCAAGTCCACAGGCTTCTTATCTAGAATCCACTTATGGTGAACAGGCCAGAGCCAGAAGTAGCAGATTACGTACATACCAGCTAATGAACGTGAGCTGTACAACAGAATCTGGGTACTCATATGCACATTAGAGTTATTTGCAATCGATCACAAATGTTCAGCTCAGGCAATCTTTGTCTAGGTTTAGATACTCCAACCATCGTTTGGAGGTAGAGTGTGGCAGGCATGCAAAGCCTGAGAGGGTACCGAGGAGAGATAGGGTTTGTCGCTTGTGTCCCCTCAGAGCTGTTGAGGATGAAGACCACTTGCTGTTAGTGTGCCCAGCTCACCATGACATTCGGTGCAAGTTTGGTCAACAACTAGGGAAACAATTGACTCCGTGCAGCTTACTGCCTGAATTGATGCATTCGGTTAATCAGAAAGCGGTAACTTTGTACTTAGTTTCTTGCCTAGACAACAGGAGTGTTTTGCTCAAACCAACTAGGTAATTATCGTCAAATGGATCTCTCTGGTCCGGGTATTGACGTTAAATTAAAAAAAAAGAAAGAAAGAAAAGAAGATGTAGGTCTTGTTCAGTGAGGGGTAGGTACCCAGTTTGGTGGGTTAGAACCATTGGTTCGAGTTCTCTTTAGTGAAATTTCAACTAGAATTAGGTCTGTTTTCCGGAACTAGTTTCAGAATTGGAACCAGAACCAGGTTTCCAGTTCCATTTATTTGTGGAACTGAAATTGAGATTTTTGAGGAAAAACTATTTGGAAAAAAGACCAGGCCAAGGGTTAACCAAAACTAGACCAAAAATGGATCTGATTTTTAAAATCATTATTGAATTCAGAAATGGGATTTTTAAAATTCCTGGTTCCATTTATGTGTGGAACCAGAACCATCTGGAATGTTTTTTTTTAAAGAACAGGAAAGAGGTTCTGCATAAGAGTAAAGAACTGCTTGACATTGGTCTTATTATGATAAGTAGAATTGAGTACCTAATACTTGAAAGTCAATTTTTTACATGTTTTCCTTATGAGCATTGAATTAAACGTTGGTTGTCTTCTCAAGAAGTGTCAAGTAAAATATGTCAAATGAAAGGTGTTTTTCTGGGATGCCCTATCAAACAGAAGGCAAAGAAACGAAATACCATTTAATTTAGCTGAAAAAATGTATAAAATCTAAAATCTAAAATCTTGTCCAAACTTTTTGAAACGATTATTTTGGATTAAGAATTTTTTATGGAAGTAGGGCATTTCCCACTAAGATGGAACCAATATCTCCGTTTTTATTGACCCAACAAATTCAAAATTTCAAGTAATGGTCAAATTTCTTTTGTTTTACATATTCATAAAGGTCAAAAGACTGTTCTGTACTGGTCCAATTGTCTCCATGATATTTGCCCTGAAGCAACATCCTTTAAAGGATGTGATCTTTGATCAAATGCTCTTGCACCAAAGATGAAAAGCCACCCATATAAGAGCAGAAAACATAAGAAGTTTGTCTTAGATACTTAATTTTGAGTATGGGTAGTGTGTTTCAAAAAGAATGGGAGACATTAAATAGTCTCTAACAGGCTATATCCAAAGCCTATTTATGGAGCCTTGTGGGATTTTATGCATTGCATGAGCTCCTTTGGAAGCTTGTTTGTGGAGCCTTACATATGGTTTTGTACATTGCATAGTTTGTGTCCTCCACAATCAATACTTATTTTGCTCACCCACATGTCACATCCAAAATATAAGTCAAATATTTCACCCCTCCTCACTCATAAACAAGAAAAACTAACCAATACACAGTGAGAAACAATTTAAATTTCAGCACCTAAGCAAATCATTACAATTGACTAATCAAAATTATTGAATAGCAATCCTTTTTATTTATTACACTCTTCTAGGGCTCTTCAAGGCTCAGAAATATGTGTAATTTTTCAAGCTAAAAGGAAATGTTCAAGGAATCCATGGAGTTTGATTGTTGTACTTCACCCAACATTTCCAGTTTAGGACATTTTATTGCTGCTACTAGAGATGCATCAAAAACAAAAATAAATAAATTATGTTTTTGTTGTTCCCCACAAGATTTGAAACCCACAACTTCAAGGAAGTATGAATTAGCACCCACAAACAACCTGCTTCCTACTATTTTACAGAAACTTGATGCTCTATCTTTCTTTTTACGACATTAGTAAAACCTTGCATAGAATTGTGCAAAGTGCCTTATTGACACCTATGGGATATTTAGTGTCTTGCAACAAGCATCACTACAAGTTGTCCTTTAAGAATTTTACTAAAATGTTTTGTCTCAATTCTTTACTAAAAAAAGTGGTTTTTATTATTACATATATGACTACATTTTTAGTCATATATACCATTGCTAACTACATGACTGCGAAATCCATAAAGTTATGTTGTTTCTGGCATTAGTCCTTTCCATGACTTTAGTCATAAATGACATTTGTAATTAATGTTTTCACGATTACACTCCTATTCAGCAAGTCATGAAAAGTCATCCAATGATCAAAATTGACCATTTAAAACCATTGGATTAAGTTATCAATTTAGAAAATGGCAAGCCCAAACCTATGCACCTAGGGACATAGTACTTAGGCTAGACACCTTAGGCTACAAAATTAGGTGCTTCGGCAACTAGGTTCAGCACCTTAGGCACTTAGGCTAAAAACAGTAACCTTGTAGGTAGGGAGCTTACCATGGCTACTTAACTTAGGCTAGGTAGGCTAGCCTAGCAACCTAGGCTAGGTAGATTAACTAAGTTGCAAGATTGAAGACTTGAACCCCTAACCCTAAAGTTGAGGAGCCAAATCTTCGATCATTGCACCACATGTTTTTTATGCCAACAAGTGGGTCAACAGATTAATTTAACCCTTTCTTTTTACTTATTTAAATAACTTAGTTAAAACATCTTAGCCTAGCCTAAGTTAGGTACTAAAGTTAACATAGGCTACCCATGTTTAATATTGAAACTAACCTAGGTTATTTAGGTTATACCTAAGCTATAGTGGGTTACACCTATGCTATGTAGGCTACACCAAGGTTAAATAGGTTAGACCTAGGCTATGCCTAAGTTATACAGGTAATGCTTAGGCTATGTATGGCTATACTTAGGCTATGTAAGCTATATTTAGGCTACAATTAAACTATGTAAACTAGACCTAGGCTATATAAGCTATGCTTAGACTATATTTTTAGGGTTACACATAGGTTATGTAGGCCTATACCTAGGCTATTTAGGCCTATACTTAATTTATACATGTTATGTGTGGCAATACCTAGGATATGTAAGGCTATAGCTAGGGCTATACTTAATGTTAAATGTAGGCTATGTAAACTATATAAATTATGTATGGCTATATTTAAACTATAGTTATAGTAGGCGATGTCGAACAATAATTTGGCTATACCTAGGTTATGTAAGATTATACCAAGGGTTATACCTAGGCTATGTAAGGCTATACCTAGGCTATGGAGGCTATATGTTGTAGTGTTGTTATTGTTATCTTAATACTCAAATGAGGGTTTTCAAAATTGAAAAACGATAAAGCATCTAGGAAGATCCAAAAATATCCAGAGCACTTGAGACCAGTGATAGAACTTTTTTAAATCCATTTCATCTGTGTTTTTTTGTCACACTACCACTGGGTTGGATTGATGCCTGTAGAAAAAGTAAACAAACATACACTAGATGCACCCTAACACAAAACAATACATTGACTTAGGATATTGGTGTAATGCTTCCTGGTGTAGCTACTTATCATAGGTTCAAATCACTGTTGTGCATGTAAATGGTTTGGGACTTACACTCTTATAAATGTAAATCCCAGAATGAAATTTATTTACACTCCATGTAAGTGTAAATGTAGAACATGAAAAATGTAAGTGTAAAATCATGTAAAATTGTTTTATGTCATGTAAAACAGTGTAAATGCAAGTGTATAAATAAATGTATTTATATAATTTTATGTGACCGCATAAAATAGTGTAAATGTAAAACAAATACAATTATATAATTTTTTATGACCATGTAAAATAGTGTAAGTATTAAAAAATACTTTAAAACCTGATTTTACTTGGGGAAAGAGATTTCATAATGTTTTTCGTGATAGGCCAACAAATGGCTGATTCCCAACAAAAAAAAGACATCAAAACAAGCACCCACAACTAATTAATCTGAATTTACAAAAAAAATATGATCATTAGTGTATGGTAGATTATCCATAAAATAATGAAAACACAATATTAAAACCTTGAGATTCAATATATATATATATATAAACATTAAAGTAGGGTGAAACTCATAAAAACCATCAATTTTTGTGGTAAACTAAGTTTCATCATGTGATAATGCCTTCACTATTGCTACATATATTTTCATTTCTCCCATGTACAACTACTACAATTATTCTCAAACCTTGTGCATTAAATGCTGAGTTTAACATTTCATACCCATTTTAAAATTTAAAATTTTACTTTATTTTACTAAAAAAATGGTTTGAGAGTGAAAAGAGGCCCAAAGACAAGGTGATTTTACAAATAACTTTAGTATATACATTTACATGCCCCAAAATATGCTATCACTTTCCAGGTGGATACATGCACACCTCAGATTCTAATTCTAATTCTTGACAAATTGACAACATGAGTAATAGACCTGTGATATCTGTACTATAACATGGAGTGTTCAGGTATCCAATCAAGAATATGGCAGAAAATATGCAGACAAGACACAACTTAGGTCACAATTTATTCCTTTCCTTCAGGAAAGAACCAGCAAATGTCCATCCAGTGATGAAAATAGGTTAGAATAAATGAGGTAACCTGGACTTGTTTTCGTCTCTTGTGAGCTGTCCCAGCAGGATGACTGTCATCCTGACCTGTCACTCCTCTCTTTCCAGGAACCACGTGTGGTTTGGAAGACCTTCTGGTGGCCTAGTTTGATCTACTCAAGACATCTCTACCAGTCTCCACAGCTAAATCATTCTGCTCATCATCTTCATCCTCAGTATGCTCTGTTCCCCCAACCAATAACCTTTCATCTAACAAAGAGAAAAATACAAAGAATTCAGGTTTGGGGGTTCTCTCCTGCCCATTAGAATGAACTATCTTGTAACCTTCATCAGCCTTCTGATACTTCATTTGCATGGCAGAAAACATAGATTTGGTGTTTCACCAGTAATTCAAGGTTGTGTAGGAACCTAGTTTAAATAACTGGTCCATTCAAACAATTAAGAGGACACCAGAAATCCTACCACATCTAACATCTAACAGAGACATGCTAGAAAATAGACTGCAAATCTCACAACCATCTGTGTGCATTGCCACTGATGCCTGTGGCAAAATCTTCCATGTCTTCCTCCTCCTCCATCTCATAACCTTCCACAAATTCAACCTTGGGCTCTGCTTCCAGATTCAGCAAAATGCACAAGGAAAATGAAGATGCAAGTATGTCAGCACTCTCCTCCTCATTCAGATAAGATGAAGAGAACTGTTAGCAAGCTTTTGGCCAGGATGAAGTTCGTGAATTGCAACATCTTCCTCTTCATCTGCAGCCTCCATCTTCTCCATGGCCAAAACTTTCTCATATTCTTTCACTGGGAAGTTGTAGATGTCTCCATATGTTCCAGTTTGAAGTCATTGGAACAATTCCTTCTCAATGTTCTGCATCTCCAAATACAGAGATTTCAGTCATGATCAACATCCAAAATCCACTTCTTTTCACAACAGCCTTCAGCAAAGACAACTCTATTTTCTCAATTTGACCCAAAACATTTTCAAAGTCAAACATCTCCACAATTTCCTTTCTTTCAAGAAAATCATAACAGGCAAGAGGAAAAATCAGGAATCACCTTCTCAAGAAGAGCTGTTATTTCAGCTTTTGCTTCCTGACAAGGCTTTCTTTGTGCTTGCTTAGCTGGCATAGTCACAATTTTTGGCCTGTTGTCCAACACCCACAACACATCAGCACCCATGATGTGAATGCATCATGGGTCCCAAAATTGAAGCGGCCACTAAGAACATACCTGACTTTTAACACTAGCTTGCACATACATATCAGATATTGTGTAATTTTTGTGAGCCTTTGCTTGTTTTTATGCACCAAAAACTTTGGCCAATATGCCTGCAATAAATTCATGCATAGAGAATCATTTTCCTTTGAAATAATCTGCATTTCAAGACATTGCCAGCAAAACATCCATTGAGATCAAACACCTGCTGGTTCCAGTTTTACAATAAAAATAAAAATAATGATAATGATTACTCCTCTGATCATGTTGAGATCCCTTAGATTTCTACTATTTAAGCTGAAATAAATAAGTCTCTTGATCTTGGAGACTTACCAAATATTTGTCAATAAGCTCTAAAGCCTTGCCATAATTATGAGGCAACTTCACTCACTCCCATAAGTCCTTGGTGCATGTGCCCTTTCAATGCTCTTCGTATACAAGTAGAGTGTCCCTGTCATTCCAGTACCCAATCACCAGACCTATCTTAATCTACATGTCCCAAGACTTACAAACTAAACAATGATCCCACTGCATGAATACAACATTCAATGGAAACCCATGCTGGATGAAAGTTGAGCAGAAAAGAATGGCCTGCACAAGCCTCAAAACCAACCCAACAAATGTAACGTAGAAATCTAGCCTAAGTCACTCATCCTAAAAACCCTAAACCCTAAACCATGCTTCTGTACACGTTCAAACCAATCACAAACTCCACGAAATTCATCACTAAGTTTCAAAGAGAGACAGGCGTGACGAAAGACCTGAAATTCAATCCCTAAAAAACTGGACACAATGTCTAATTCCACCCACTTGATATAACTAAGGGGAATTATAGAAACTGACCATCGTGTTCGCAGATGGTGACGTATCGGCTGTTCGCAAGAGGGCATGAGCTCCGATTACACAGGCCTGTCACCTTAAACTCATTCCTACAATTTTTTTTTGTTTTCATCCTTCATGCCCTAACGCCCAACAGGCAGACACTGAGTAAGATATATTCAACAGACAGACAGCTGAATCCAGTACATGAATAACAGGCCACCTGAAACACGCTGAAAAGCTTGAAGAAAACACATATTGCATTAAAAAGACGCCTCATGACTTTCGAAAATGCCTCTCCTCGCTTCCAAAAGAAACCACATGGACATCGAGCAAGCAAAAACGCAAAAATGTTGATAATGTGGGCAAGCGAAGCTCGGTACTTGGATTTGTAGCTGCAGTGGCCATGGTTGATGACCTGCCATATGACCTCATCGGATTGCATCCTCGACGGCCCTGTGCTTCAGCCTTTGTGGGTGATTTTAGCGATTTTGCTCCAACAAGACTTGTGGAAAGGATAGCAGACACTCCAGGCAGAGCGCTAAGACAGAAACAGAGAGAACGAGGAAGACATTCAAACCCTAACCCTAATCAGCATGACACCCGCCCTAGCCCTAATCTATTCCTCATGGATTACCCCATTTCAAATACATGCACAGTTGGTTGGTTGTTGGCCTTGCCTACCAAGGCAAGGATATTGTGTTTACATTCACTCTCAAGTGTCGTAGCTTAAGGGATTTTGGCCCCTAGGTAATAAATAGGTCTATTTTTATATGAGGATTTTTGAAAGATGATATTTTGGCTTGTGTTGAAACTTGAGATTAGTTATAGAGCTATAATATCTTGGAGGATTTTGGTTTCTTTTAGAGGATTTTTTGAAGATTATATTTTTGCATGGTGAAATATTTGAGTTTCTATAATTCTTCTTTTGCTTTAAAATCATTTTTAATGTAAATGGCAAGGCCATAGTGTGACATACCCCATGTTTGTTTTTACAGAAAGACTTTGGTCCTTACTCCTTGTTTCTTTTTCTCTCCCTTTCTTGTGTGCTTTCTTTTTATAAAGTTTGGCAGGGTTTCATCATTTTTCACATCCCAAAGGCCAAAATGACCAAGGAAAACAAATGGAGCACGTCCCAAAATTGAAAATTTAAATTTTGGACACATCCATGTTCACAACAGAAAGATTATGACAAGTTCAAAAACTCAATTTATTTTTTATCATCCATCAATCACAAGAATCAGTGCCTATCAATATAACCACTGATTTTTTTTGGGGGGGGGTGGGGGAGGGGGGGGGGGGAAATTTTCCTTTTTTGGAAACAAAATAAAAACCCCTTGGGAATTGAAAAAATGCTATTTTATAAAAAAATTCACAAAGGGCGCCACCTTTTGAGAAAA
>Ga0116231_10004061_pt1 | contig 29858 bp, 19 predicted proteins | sample S1TSphgellanicum_2_FD_89695 | JGI IMG/M metagenome (GOLD analysis project Ga0116231, IMG submission 89695) | Host-associated microbial communities from peat moss isolated from Minnesota, USA - S1T2_Fd - Sphagnum magellanicum MG | ecosystem: Host-associated > Plants > Peat moss > Unclassified...
AGTCCAGTTCCTGATCCAGTTCTTCAAAGAAACAAAGTCCCAGTCCAGTTCCTGATCCAGTTCTTCAAAGAAACAAAGTCCCAGTCCAGTTCCTGATCCAGTTCTTCAAAGAAACAAAGTCCCTGTCCCGTTCCTTATCCAGTTCTTCAAAGAAACAAAATTTTGGTTCCGGTTCTAGAAATCAGACCCAGTTCCAGGTGACCTGGACCAAAACCAGCGGTTGACTGCCAGTTAGCCCCCAGTTCTAGTCCTTTTTTTTCTTTTGAAAACTCCTAGATTCGGTTCTTTAGAAAACCAGGATCTCTGTACTGGTTTGGTTTGGATTCTTTAAAAAAACCAAAACCCCAGTTTCATATCCAAACCTGGTTCCGAAAATCAGACCTGGTTACAATTTGGTTTTTACTAACATTGAACAGGTGTTGTGAGGTGTGTGGACGTACAATCTGCAAGAGTTGAAATGTGCAGAAGATTTCTCAATTTTTCTTTTTCCTAAAATTTGGTGAATGATTTTTCCAGAAAACAAGGAATATGCAAGGGAGTTTTTTAATTTTTAATTTTCATTTGTACAAAATTTGGCACCCAAAAAAAAAAAGGCCTGGCACTATGTAGGCCAACTATGAGAGCTCACACAAATAGTGTCCATTAAGGTGGTCAAATTTTTCATCTTCAGGTACACACAAATTCTACCATGAGTGCTAGATTCCTCAATGTGTAACTGCCCCACAAGTCTTTATTCCAAACATCATCTGCACACCATGTTCTTAAGTGTTGCCCCTTAATGGCTAGTGGGTCTATTCAACATGGATACCCACCCTATGTAGGAACACTGATTTTAAATGTTGCTCCTTAATGGCTAGTAGATGTATATTGCAACCAGCCTTTTTTTTCTTTTCATTTTTGTGATGCAGCATGGGTGAAGATCATCCAACAAGAGATTTAGCATGAGTGACAATCGTCCATCATCCCACAATAGAAAAGTGTCAAAACAGTAAAAACTAGCAAAAAAACCACCCTATTATACAGTAGAAATATGGTGAAACTTCCTTTGTGATGGGATGCAACCTGGCACTTTAAACCTCATTCCAGATCGGAAGTGGCAAATGGCAGCTGTAGGGCGCCAGAAAAAAAAGGGCTAATTTCAACATGACTTCACCTACATGAAACCATATATTTCATAACTCTCCTTTGATAGCTAATAGATTTATAACACATGAGAAAGTATTATTAGGCACTGCCAAGTATTTTTCATTGTCTCTTGAAATATAGTTTCCAAATTCTGCTCTGTAAGTTTTGTAAAAAGCCCAACTTTTTTCTGACTCTCTAAGCTTGCCTGTGCTAGTCTCTACCCCACTGGCTTTCGTCCCTGTCACGTTTTACCTTTATGTTTAGCAGCTTTTGATTATCTTCATTCACCCAAACAGCAATTAAATACTCATCAGGAAAAAAAAAGGCTGAGAATAATAATACTCTCTATGCACAATCTGGGAAACTAAAATGCTCAAAACTTCCAACAACAATTCAGACCAAGCACATGGAAACCAGACACTCACAAAGATAAATAATAGCATAAGTAGCTCGCTAGCGCTGTGGAAGATAAAAGAAACCCATGGGGAAGAAGTTTTTTGAAAAGGGGGGAGTTGGGGGGATGGGATTTGTGGTGTTTGTGGGAATTTGTTGTCCATTCAAATGGTCAATGTGACCAGAGATCTACAAAACTTTTTCCGTATTCACAACCTGAAAACAAAACAGAAATTACTACTTTCTTCTTTCTTTTCTCACATTCTCTCTCTTTTGCACACTACCAATTCACATCCTGGATGAAGAGAGAGAGAGAGAGAGAGAGAGAGCGCTACCTAAACAATTTCAAAATCTTTTGGTGCAAACAAACCAAAGAAGAAGTTTCTTCTTCTTCTTGATTTTTGAAATCAATTCTTTGGCGATAATAACTTTGTGTAAGTCCAAATGGTTGGATTTTAGAGCCTCAAAATCCAAGTTGAGTCCTGGACTGGAAAATCAATCCAAGTTGATTTCTAATTAGGTACATAGCCAGTGGAGAAATCCAGGAGGAAATCCAAGTTGCTTCCCAGCGGCATCAGCCAATCTGTATCTTCTACCGCGGCTATGTCGTCAAATTCAGGATACTCCTCATCAGTTCTCTCGGCCTGCAATGCCCAGCTGAAGGTTTCATGATGGAGCTGGCTCTGATCTGCACCACCCAGCTCATGCCCAGTAGCTGCAGCATCAATAGTAGCAGCCTGATGATGATCTCCATGAGCAACGAGATCAGCGACCACTTCTGAAAGTGCGCTCATATTTTCTTCACAAGCCTCTTTCGCAGCTGCTGCTCCAGCTTCTTCTTCTTCCTCTTCGTGGAAGTGTCTTCTATCCGTATTATAATGAGGGCTGGGTGGAATGCCGAGCTCGTCGTCAGAAGCCTCACTCAAGAACCCAATGTTGACTTGTGCAGCTCCATCCACGGGGGTTTCCAATGCGCTGCTCAGAGTGCAAAGCTGGTCGCCAAAACCTTGGCAGCCCGGTGGCGCGGCTGATTCAGTAGTACTACTTCCGCTTGAGCAACCGACTGTAGCTGCCACCGAGATTTCTCCACTGATTATATTGAAGCCTGTGCTCGAGTTCCAAATCTCCTCACCCCAGCTACTCAGGGCTGCTTCAACGAGCGCCTCTTGAGCCATGCCCGAGCTGGAAGCCATGCTCGAGAGGGTAGATGTCGAGGTGTAGTCGTCACACTCCGACGACGACACACCTAACTCCTCTTCCAGACTTCTTAACACCCGGGCAGCTGCGTCGTCCTCTTTGCCAATGAAAGTCGAGGACTCCCGCGAGCCACCTGGATGCAGCTCGCGACCACGAAAAATTAGCGACTCCGCCTGCACATCATCATACTCCTCCGCAGCTAGTATTAACTCTTCAGTACTATATTCGTCTCCAGACATACACCCGATCAATTGATCACTACTGTGATTCAAAACGCAACTTCCCTCGTCGCCACTACTGCAGCTGATCATGACGTTCTCATCGTCATCATCATCCTCAGCTCCTCTCAACTCCAAGTCATCAAATTCGAACACCCCATCAGGAGTGGCCGACGACAAAGCCGCTCCTTCAACACGGAGCTTCTTGCTGGACGGACCTACAACATACTGCTGCTCTCCCACACCAATCAAGCCGTCACGTAATCCCCTCGCCCGTTTGGGCGAACTCGACACCTCCTCAACAGCCTCCAAAACTTCCATATTCGTGACCAAACCCGCCCCCCCCCTCCTCCCAAAAACAACAGCAACAACAACACAACAGTGTCGTATATATCACCGAGACGAAATTAGAAACCGCCACCCAAATACGAAGACTTAGGAGAACTGCTTGCTACTCAAGGCAGATCTCACCAGGCAAGCCGTTACACAACAGCAACAACTTAAACCCCAAAAAAAAATAAAACGCTTGCTATCCAAACAGACTAAATTGGATTACCGAAACACGATTCAGTACAAAGTGTGGTGGATGTAATTTAGAGCCAAGTTCCGATATAATAGAGACGACACACAATGGATTCTGTGTACACCGAAGTGGAAGAATGAGGGACTAGAGTGAGGTTTATAAAGAGAAGTAAATAAAGCGGCAATAATGTTCTTCAACAGTAAAGTGCAAAAGATACGCGTAACACAACACAGATCTCACAATACTCTGATGCTCATGAAGTTTGGTAGAATGATGTAAGTACGAAAATAAATAGATATAAGATCATCGAGAAAAGCGTGGTGGGTCACTGGGACGAAAGAGAGACAGACACAGAGAGACCGTATTCCTTACTCCAACTTTGAATCCCTCCTACCCTATCAATATCCTGATGGGTCGTGTCTTGATGACGAAGAGGCAGAGGAGGAGGATGAGCAGGACTCCCAGCAGCCTTTTCTTTCTTTTTCCGCCGAAAAGCGAAATAAAAAATTTGAAATTCCGAAAAAGAAGTGATTTTTGGAGGTTTTCAGTCGCCAAAATTGAGAAAAAAAGAAGAAAACTCACCAGATTCATAGATTGGGTTTTCATTGTGTAGCTCAAAGATATAGAGGGATGATTAAAGATATATTTATTTATTTATTTTCTATAGCCAGATTTTTGGCTATGTTTTCCTGGGAATGATCGCCAATTTGGCTACAAGCAAAAGAATCCTAAAAAACACACTGAGCAGGAGGTATTGTGCGAGGGAGGTGAGGACGACAGATCTGGCTCCTGTCATCAACGTCGCTGCTTCTGCTGCCGCTGCATCTGCAACTGCCATGCGTACTCACGCAATCAATTTTTCCTCTTTTCTCTTTTCCGTTTTTCCAGCGCACAATTTCAAAACACCTGCACTACTGGGACGTCGGCCACTAGGTACCCACTTGACTTTTATTGCTTTGTGGGTAGCTAGGTATCTACTACTTACCGTGCAGTGATGCTCAACAGTGCACCCGTGTTGTTGGCAGAATCTTTATTGATTTAAGGCACCTTCAGGTCCAGGTTCTAGGCCATGTTCTAAGATATTCACATGGGAGGTGCAGCGGTTTAGGGTTTAGGCTAGAACGGATTGTTCTAGCCAGCCCTGATCTTAGATGGAACCGTGCTTCAATTTTGTCAAGGAAATATCAAATTGAAAAGTTTTAAAAATCTGAAGAGTCGGTCTCAGGATTGGACTGAAGGTTTCATAAAGAACTAAAAAAAGTTTCAAAACCAAAACAAAATATTCCTTTTCAAAGAAGAACCAGATAACACTAAGATAACTTATTTTCACAATGGCGGATAAATTATTTGACAACAAGTTGTGCACGTGTTTTTTGACCATTGGAATTAATTGTCATTATGCACAAATTACTGACCATTTTCTTTGCTTGAGCACAACAACACGCAGCCTGATAAAAAGACCACGGTTTTTTTTTTCAACTTGTTTATATCGAAAATTTGACGAATTTCCCCCAAAAAATTAGCATAATTAGTCAAACTTACACTAGAAAAGGATTCCAGAAATTTCTCAATTTTCTTTCTAGAAACAAATTCAGGAAAAGAAAAAACACTGATAAAGGACCTATATTTTTCAAGCACTAACTTAACCTAATAATTTCTATATTATTGTAAGCATACTAATGTTACTTTAGTTTTTGCTTTAAGTTCCATTGAAGTAAACATTAAGTTTTTGAGACCGTGTCCAGCAACATAATTGTACAGAGGTTGTCTTTGGAGATGGAGAATTATGGTTGTCTTCTGTGCCTAGAAAGAAGGGTTCCAAATTGTGGATTTGGAGGAAGCTCAGTGTCCATGCATTAGGCAAGAACATTTGTTTGCCCAGATGATTGGGGTGGTCCTTTCATAGTCCCCATCAAGTGTAAAGAGTAATGAGAGCTTTTATGTTTGGTATGGATATAATCACAATAACAAAATTTAATGTGGATTTGCAAATCATCCCTAAAATAACAATTTTTTGAAAAAAAAAATGTCATTGGGAAATTGGGTAGCATCAAAATGGCTGGGTCTGGCAAGATAGAGGATCAATATTAAAAATTAGGATTGTTACATGAAGCTATAAAAAGGTGCTGCTACCCTTGTTGAAAACCCTGAATTGAGGTAAAGAAAGCTCAACGCATGATGTTCGAAGCTTTGCATGGACATATTATATATACCACAGTCTATGCAAGAAATACATAGCACACACCTTGTGCCCAAAACAAAAGAAAATCATGGATAGCATGGCCTGTGAAGCAACCTTTTCTTACTGGCAAGTTTTTGCCAAAAAACTGAAGTTGAAAATCTTAAATATAACAAAATGAAGTGATTTTTGAGATTTTCACTAGTCAGAATTTGAAGAAAATAAAGAAAAACCAACAGTTTTCTACAGTTGGTTCTAGTAGGTAGCAAAAAAAAATCAAAGGATGTATATTTTTAAAATTTTTATACCTCATTTATAACCAAAATTGGCTAAGCCCTTTGTGTGGATGATTGCCACTTTGACTAAATCATAATCACCTATAATAGCAAAAGTAGTTATAGTGACAAAAGCACTTTAAAATGGCCCAGAAGTAAAAACCAAAGGTAGCAAAAATTCCCATGAATTTACGGCCAGAGTCAACTTGGATTTTGAGCTTCTAGATTCAGGCCAGGATTATTGTTACTTCAGATACAGTACACACACCTAAGGCCAGCCACCCAGCCCCCATCCATCTGTACTCTGGACCCTATCTTAATCTTTTCCAACATGGTAGCTACACATAGCCACAATAGCACCACACTTTCTCTCCCCACCAATTAGCAGGAACCAGCCCAACACACAAACTAACACTCTTCTCTTTTGGGGATTGAGTAGCTAGGTCACACTTTTACGGCATCCCTTAGATTAAATTAATTCTTTTATTGATAAGCCGCTGGAAAGATGCTGATGGAGAGACACGACCACTACAAGTCAACTTTTTGTGAACCCATGTGGTGCCGTCAATGGATTAACACCACATCTAGTAATGGACTGAACACCCCTTCTCGAAACATTCTTTCTCTGTGTATGTAGTATGTACCCTTTGGTTTCTGAAAGTCTCTTTCTAGATGTGGAGGTCAGCACCGGGTGGCACCGGCCACACCCAAAACCCCCGGGCCTCCACCCTCCAAACTCTTTTCCCCAAACGCAAGCAAGCAAGGAGAGGAAATTATTATTTGACTATCTACTCTGACTGAGTCCCCATGTTCAGCTGCCGGTTGCATAGGGGATGGCCACAGATTCCTGAAGGCTGCTTACCTTGGTTCCATGTATCTGCTTGAAGAGGAAAGCTCCGGTGCATATAACAAAAACCAAGAGAAGATCGAGGAGAACTTCACCCCCCCCATGTACACACAGGCATGAACATTTTTCTTTCCAACTTTTTGAGAATGATAAGAGTTCAAATAATGTGTTAAAATTTAGAGGAAAATGCACATGAAACATAGTAAAGAAAGGAATTGTGATCATGGAAAGAATGGAAATTAAAAGAAAAGAAAATGAGGTCATTTCACATTGCAGGGGAAGATGCATAACAGGCCCATTAGCCTACATGGGTCCATGCCTACACCAGTGTTGTGCGTGTAAATGGTTTGGGACATACACTTCGTCCAAGTATGAGTGATATATATATATATGATTTTACATGGCTCTGTAAAACAATGTAAATATATGACAATGTAAGAGGGGATATTTCATAATGTTTCTGAAGATAAGCCAGCTAAATGGCCCATTGCAAAAAAAAAAAACCTCAAAATATACACCTGCAACTAATTCATATGACTTTGCAAGAAGGTCTGGTAATTAAAGATATATAATAAAATTATCTATAAAATAAGGAAAACAACACTAGAATCCTGAGTTTGATCATAAATAGGGTGAGATTAAAAAAATTAAAAAATCCCATTCAAGGGTGGGGAGACCTCAGTTTTTGTGGTGAACTGAGTTTCACCCTGTCTTTCCTTTTTCTTTAACGCCTGCACTGTTGCTGCCTATATTTTCACGGCCAGAGTGAACCAGCCCCCATGACTGCGCCAGTTGGCCGTTCTGTCCATAGGATGGTTTGGATGATTTGTCTCTTTTTCATTCATCTCTTTACCTTACGTTAACCAGTATTTTACCACAGTCAATCTTTTTTGGCTGCTGACCTTCGACCAATTTTTTTTCGTTGTCAATTTTTTCCCAACCTTGACCTCCATACTACCCACCCACCTAGCTACCCTATTGACCTAAATCTTAGCCCTGCCTATGAACTAACTATTAATCCTTACCTTGGCAAAACTCTTATTTTCTCTTGGCTAAACTTTTATCTCTTGGCTAAACCTATATTTTTTCTTGGCTAAACTTATAGTTCTTGGCTAAATTGCTATCTTTTAACTAAACTTATATTTCTTCTTGGTTAAACCTTTATCTCTTGTTTTAATCTATATATTTTATTGGCTAACTTTTATTTCTTGGCTTAACCTATATTTTTTCTTGGCTAAACCTATATATCTTCTTGGTTAAACTTATATTTCTTGGTTAAACATATATATCTTATTGGTTAAACTTCTATTTCTTGGTTAAACCTATATATCTTAATGGCTAAACTTATCTTTCTTGGCTAAACCTATATATCTTACTAGATAAAATTTTCTCTCTTGGCAAAACTCATATTTCTTCTTGGTTAAATTTATATTTCTTTTTAGTTAAACTTCTATCCTTTGGCAAAATGTATATATGTTACTAGTTAAACTTCTATCTTTTAGTTAAACCTATATTTCTTTTTAGCTAAATTTATTTCTCTTAACTAAACCTATATTTCTTCTTAATTAAATTTATATTTCTTGGCAAAACTCATATTTCTTCTTGGTTAAATTTCTATTTCTTGGCAAAATTTAAAAATCTTACTGGTTAAACTTCTACCTAATTCCTACTCCAAAATTTAACTAAAAGAGTAGATACATTTTTCAATAATGCCACTTTAATTGTTAGCAAAACATCTATTTATTGGCAAAACCTACCTACCCACACATCATCATACCTACCTATACACTTGCAAATTGTGGACTTCAATTGCAAAAATTATAATGTAAATGTGGGTATTGCAATTGCGGGAATTTTTTTGGCGGTGGTCCTCTACCTTCACTTTGGACCATTTAATGCAATATGTACTTAATTTAATTAAGGAATAAGCTTGATAAATTTAAAGTTAAAAAAGACATCAAACATTTATGAATATTTGCACAATTTTTAATATTAATCAAAATCAATCCTAGGTTGGATTTTGGGGGGAAATTTGGCCAAATCTTCCCATACAAATATTTTCAACAAGACTCATTTTATCTCTTTTGAAGGTGAACGGAGAAGGTTTCAAGTTGGGCCTTCAAGTTGAAGTGACCACACTAAAAGTAAGAAAATAAACTTTTATTTCATTCATTTTATTTTATTTTTCATTGTGTTTCAATTTTAATTCATCACTCTTTCCTAAAACTTATTTTATATGGCACTTGTATATGTTTATATAACTATTAATTTTTATGACATTTACCATTAAAAAAAATTAGGTTTACGTATAAATAGTTTTAAACTTTAAGGCTAATGCTTCCATTCATTATAATTTTTGGTTGATTAACTTTAAAAATTCAAAACATAGTTGTTATAAAAAAAATTTATATTCCATTTGTAATTTTTTTTTATAATCATTAAGTTGAAAGCATTTACCATTAGGATTATTTAAGGTTTTAAGTTTAAAGATTAATGAAATGTGTGTTGATTTATTTAGGTTGTGTTTTCAAATCAAGATACAACTCCTTTGAATGTGACATCATCCTTTAACATTAATGGTATGATATATATTTTTAATCACTTTCTCTTTTTTTAATGTTTTGTTCATAATTTAAGGAAATCAATCTCCTTGGATGGTTTTAATATGATCATCAAACTCCACTAAGAATGTTCCATGTTCGATATATGGATTTAGCATTTTGGCCTCCTATAGATAATGTGGATTTAGGGTCATAATGCCAATATTGCATTTTGCCACCCACATATAATGTGCATCTTTAAATTGTCATGCAAGTATTACATTTCCCTCTCCCATATATAGTGTGAATTAGGGTCATAATGTGAATATTACATTTTGACCCCACATACAGTTTGCATCTTGTCATGCAAGTATAATGTTTTCTTCTCCGATATATAATGTGGATTAAGGTTAGAATGTGGGTATTGCATTTTGCCCCCACATACAATGTGCATCCTTAAATTGTCATGTAAGTATTTCATTTTTCTTTCCTATATATAGTGTGAATTAAGGTCATAATGTGGGTATTACACTTTGCCCCCACATACAATGTGCATCCTTAAATTGTCATGCAGGTATTGCATTTCCTTCTACCATATATAGTGTGAATTAGGGTCATAATGTGGGTATTGCACTTTGCCCCCACATATAGTGTGCATCTTTAAAATGTTATGCAAGTATTACATTTAGTGCTCCCACATATAGTGTGGATTAAGGTCATAATGTGGGTATTGCACTTTGCCCCCACATACAATGTGCATCTTTAAATTGTCATGCAAATATTGCATTTAGTGCTCCCACATATAGTGTGGATTAGGGTCATAATGTGGGTATTGCATTCTACCCCGGCATGGTATGCATCCTGACATGGAATGCATCCTAGCATGGTATTTCATTGCATCAATGATGGACTTGGTAATTCTGTGCACCAGATGAAGGATTGGCATGAAACAATGTTAGAAATGAAAATATTTGTAAGAAGAGGGGGTGCCATATTTTTTGGAAAGCCCTCGTCGATTCATGAGTAAAAAAAACAACACAAACTTGTTTGTACTTATACCCCATTTTTATTTTCCATTACTATAATGTGATCATATTATAATTGTGTCAAAGAATATATTATTTACGTGTAATGCATTGATTTTTGTATTGGTGAACATATAAGGTTTAAAAGTTAAAGTTACATTGTTAAAGCTATATAACACATATTTTTTAAAACTCTCAAACAAGAATATATCAATCAAATGTCATATAAAGGTGGGTATTACATGTCAATTGTATAATAATCATCATGTCAATATACGAGTAATACTTACCCATCTTGTTTCTTGTGGCATTCAATTAGTCTTGCGTGTAGGTATTGCAAGGTTTAAGATATATCATTAAAGGTTAACAAGCATTAATATAAGTATTGCATATAATTTCATATCTTTCGTGGGTATTAATTACATTTTAGTACATTAGATGAAGGTATTGCAAATTCCCTACTCTTTCCAGAAGGGGATTTGACCACTTAATGTGGGTATTATTTTACCTTTTCTCATCAGAATGATGATTTGTTTTAATGGATTTGCTTTATTTATAAATAACATTTGGATATTTATTATTGCATTTGGTCCATTAAATGTAGGTATTGCATTTGGTGGACAAAATCCCCTTAAGTAATCCTATATGATGAGGAATTAAGTTTTTGTAAAAACCTAATTTTGGAATTATTTTTACATAACCTTAAATTGTGTATAAACTATCAACTTGTGTTTTAGACCTAATTTGGAGGGAGGGGGGACCCCAACCAATGGGAAGGTTTTTTATCATTCATACCTTTGCCATGAAGTCACCTTCATTCTCCTCTCCTTTAATGAAAATGAAAAGAAAAATAGGAACCTTTTGAGATATATGTGTGTATGTGAATACATAAATTCACTTAAAAAATATTCCATGAAAATAGTATAAATGTTAGGAAAAGGTTACCTTAAAACAATTAATGACAAAAAGGTGGGCTTAATTTTCATAAACCCAATTCCCCCCTATTTATTTGAAACATATATTACACAAAAGTTTAGATTAGGGTAATGGAACATGAGCTGGTTGATATGCGGGTATTGCAATTTGAAATGTTTTATAAAGAACCCAACCATAAATCACCTCCTAGCTTGTTGTCATATTCTACAACTCAAGGAAAAAAAAACACAAAAACTAGAAAAGGACAATGAGCCTTTTTTGGCTCATCATCATCTTCTGCAAGCCAAGAAAAAAAACCAAAAAACAACGAGGAACCAAGAAGCTTGTCGTTGTCTTTTGCAACCCAAGAAAAAAAACCAAAAGACAATAACGAGCCAGGAGGCTTGTCCTCGTCTTCTACAACCCAAGAAAAAAAACAAAAAGATGATGATAAGCTAGGAGGCTCATTGTCGTTTTTTGCAACTCAAGAAAAAACAAAAAAAACATAAAAGATGATAATGAATCAGGAGGCTCATCGTCATCTTCTATAAATATAAAACACCTAGCTGGCTTTTCCTTAGTGCCCACACACATACAAACAAGAGGTTGGTCCTTCCTTCCAGCTCCAATTCAAAAACAAACAGTAATGTGAAATAGGCTAAAGGACCATCACTTTAATAAGCTTTGCTTTATCTTCATGGATGACATTTTTGGAATGTTTTCATTTTTAAATTCCTTACCTATTTCCCATTTCCTTGATTTCTTAAAGGAAGCATTTGGCATTGACAAATTGTTTGTCAATTAGTCCATTATTAATTTGTTCTCTTGTCATTACATAATAAAGTCATGCACTAGCTATGAACTCGAAAGAATGTTTCCTTCGATCAAATGCCTCAATGCAAACTCCAAAAATACTACTCCAACATAACAAGAAAAAGAACCAAGAGATGACAATGAGCCAAGAAGCTTGTCATCATTTTTTGCAATCGAAGAAAAACTAACACAAAACAATGACGAGCCAAAAGGCTCATTGTTGTCTTATGTAACTCAATAAAAACAAGTAGAAGATGACGATGAACCTTTTAGCTCATTGTTTTTTTTTGCGATGCAAAAAAAAAATTAAAAAAATAAAAAATAAAAGACGACGACAAGGCACGCTCGTCATTATATTTTGCCTTGGTTTCATAAGAAGACCATAAGACAACAATGAATGTTGTGCTTATCATTGTTTTCTGACCTAGTCTTGTAAGAACACCAAAAGATGACGACGAATGTAGTGCTCGTAGTCGTCTTCTCTACAAGAAAACAAAACTTTAAAAAAGACGAAAAAGAAGGGCTAATGTACATTTACTTGCCAGAAATGTATAAGTTGTCTTTTGGGGCAGTGTCTTCTGCAATAGTGCTTCAATGTCTTCTATAGTAATGTTTTAGCAACATCTTTGGCTGCACCATCTTTAGCAATGTCTCCTGTAACACTGCTTCAACACCGCTTTTGCAACACCATCTTCGTTGCACTTTGATTTTGTAACAATGTTTTGTTGCGATTCGATGTTGCAACAATATTAAGTTGTTATGTTGTTGTAGCACTTAGTTCCTAATCACTTAGCAACTCCTTTGCTCCAAAACCAAACTACAACAATGACCTTTCCTCCAAAATCAAATTATAACAATGACTACACTGACACTCAAGTTTTGACTCCTCACCTGGCTATGCAAAACTCCTCACCTAGCTATGCTCAAGTTCTGACTACAACAATGCTCCTCCCCTCGTACAAACTACAATGGTAAGGTTTGAGTGGTGATGAGTTTTAGGGTTTTTGGCAGGGTGGAGGTAGGTAGATACAAAGTCAAGTAGGTAGTTGGGGTTTGAAATGCTTGGGCAGCCAAATAGGTTTTTTTTATGGGTAGCCTTGAAGTAAGTGAGGGAAAAAAATAAATTGACCCAACCTCAATGCTTGTAGGAGATCCAATAATTGGGATGAACTCAAATGGAACTGGTGCAGTTGTGGGGGCTGGGTCACTCCGGCCTATTTTCACTGCTCCTAGTTGTAAAGCTACTATAATTAGTCTTGAACAGTGTGCATACATGCTGATTTTCAGTATTTCATTCCCAGATTTAATAAAAATTTCCTTACTTTATGGATACCCCTTAAAAAAAGGTTCAGGTGAAAGGAGGCTCAAAGACAGGGTGACTTTACAAATAATTTTAGTATTTACACTTACACCCCCCCAAAACATTTACTGGGGGCTGTGTAAGTGTATTTGCCAAATATTACACTAGCCTCATGTAAGTGTAAAAAAAAATATAGACACTGCAACAGAATAAGTGTAAACGTAAAAAATTTGGATGTTTACACTGGATTTACACTGGACTTTCATGCTGTATATACAGCTATTGACACTTACAGGCGCAACACTGGTCTGCACCACCAATCACATAACACCCATATTGCTAAATTGGCAACCCAGAGATTGTATAAGGGAAAATAATTCTAAAGCTTTCCAAAATATATTATTTGTTTCTTGTCATGGTACACACAAGTTCCAGTGTTTTTTTTTCCAGTTTTCTGATGTTGCATCATTACCAATCATCCCAAAAAAGATTTAGGGATACTTGGCAAAATATTTGTAAAAAGAACAATTCAAACTAGTGTTTTTCTTTCTTTGTGTGAAATTTGTTCCTAATGTGAAAATTAAAATTATAAAGGGAACAGTCTTTCACAATATCCCCAAATTTCTTTAGCAACATTTCGACTCTGATTTAGCTTGGTAACATTCTCTTATCTAGGTTTTTTCCTATTTCAACAGCTTCTAAAAACCTGTGGCCATTTTAATGCTAAATCCCTCTCGGGATGTTAGCAAACCACAGAACATCAGAAATTTTTGAAAAATTATCACTGGTGCAAACTGTAACAAAACTAAATACTGTGTCAAATGAATTTCTTTTAACATGGACTTTGTGATAGAATGTTCCTTTTTAATTTTTAAGGTCAATTTTTTGCAAACGAATCACTTTTCACATGGCACAGCCTACTTCTTGGAATAATAAGAGTGGTGACTCTAAAAGTCAAGAAAGGTGAAGGTACTAGTTCAGGTGGTGGTTTACTCTGGCCCCGACTCTGCACTGCACAGCATGGACACACATAATTTACTTCACACTTGTTGATCTGAATTTGATGTCTTGGAAAGAGGACATCAAATCATTCATCAATTTCATTCATCATAGTCACGGATGATGATCATTCTTGCATTTTCAAATTCAGCAACATTGCTATCTATCACACATGGAAAGGAATCCAGCCATTTAATACTACTAAGTTACTGTGAGGGAGTCCCAATGAGGATGATAATGACATGTCAATTCACAGAAAAAATAGATTATATGGCCCTTCCTCATGATCATCCAAACACTTTCCCTGGATGTTCCCATGATCCAGCATTTACTCCGAAACAATCAACGAAAAAGTAGCATTATACCCATCATGCTTGGCACCACTTTGTGACAATCCCCTGCCTGCCACTAGTGCACACTGTTTCCAGCCCACAAGCATGCACTTAGTGTGCTTATTACCTTCCAAGATTTATGCAGGCGCCACACATGGCACCTGATAAGGAGCTACTGGGTCGTTTCTCTTGGGTATGGTATTCAGACTAAAATGGCCAGTTGAATTCTTGAGCAACGTACCATACACGGCATTTGGTTGGGCCCCAGCTGCACCCCTCTGTGGGTCTCTGGTACAAACTGCAGTAGGACTAATAAGCACAAACATGTGGCAATTTTCCCAGGAGCCTGCAATTATTAACCAGGTTCCACCCCTTCCTAGACATATCTGTGGTTTTCCTTAGATTTCAAACTTGTTCAGAAATTCCCATTGTTCAGGTCTCCGCTTCATCACAAATGATGGGTATCATTTTCAAACACACCTACACACACACGCAAACTCATATCACTCACCCTATTGGATTGATTGCATTTGGTGATCCAACGGTCAGATCTCCATGAAGCTCCAGCAAACCCACAATAAATGCATGTATCTTGACCAAAATGGGTGCCAACCATTGGCCTTGGGACTCAACTGGAGGCTTAAAATTTCAAGGGCAAAATCTTCAATAAAGATGCTGCATATTTAACTAAGGCCAATGTTGAGGACTAATAAACCTACCTGTTTTTGGAGTGTTGTGAGGATAGTTTTTTTTCTGTACATGGCATTAAAAACAAAAGTTTGGGTTGTCAGTGGATGGCATCTAAATTGGTGTCCATTAGTGGTATCTATCAAGTACACTATATACATGTGAAGAAGATGGTATACAATCTACATATAACCATTTTTGTTTTGACCTAAAGCTACTAGAATTATTTGATACTGGAACCAATAGTTATCAAAAACCTATGACACCCATCAAACATCACTGCAGCATATTATATGCATTATACTGTTTGTGGGTTTTGAAAGAATTTTTTTAAAGTGCCCCTTCAACTTTGAAAGCAAATAATGCTTCAATTTTAAGTTCTGCATCACCCCCCCCCTAAAACCCCCCCCACACATGCATCCAAGAGGACAGACTGGTACACTGGGTGGGTTGGTGGAAGGGCAGGGGGACAGGGCCCACCCCAAATCTGGGTGTACTATATCCACCCTTGCATAATATATAGTGATGAGAGGGTGAAGGGTTAAGTACTAGTGTTGGCCAGTTATTGAAAACACATGTGCATGGTTATCAAGTCAGGTATTGATATCCTACCAGTTGACCATTGATTTTTGTAAATCAGTAAATAACCCACCCACTTGGTGCATATCATTCCAAGAATCGACAAGACCTTCATGGGTATCTGAAGTGTTGGATTTTCAGATTTTAATAACTTACCTAGACAATTGAAATTCCATCCAAATCAGTTATCAATCCTAACTCTAAACACGTTTCCAATTGAAAAAATGAATTAAAAATAAATCAAAATTTAAAAAAACCTTATAAGTTACCCCATCCAGGTTGTTTATTTGACGATTCTCAAGATGGGTATTTCAAAACCAACCCTTATGCACAACTAATAGTAATTGCGAAAAGAATTGAGTAAATTGATGATCATGGGTATTGATTTGAAAATGAAACTGATCACCAATAAGTCTAAATTTTCAAAAAAAATGATATTGATAAGGTAAAAAATAAGGTATCAATAGACTCAATAGACTCAATGATATTGATATTGATACCTTATTTACATGTGGTTCAAAAATCAAAAGTAAAACAATAACATACTCAGCTGGTTATGAAAAAAAAAAAAAACAGCCAACACTAATTAAGTATTATTGCCATACGGGCCAACAAAGCAAGAGCAAGTGTGGCAAGGACTTGCTGGTAAGTCCCCCAAAGAGGGAGGAGAGGGGGAAGTGACCTTGGGTGGACAAGGACCTACACTAAAGCGCAAAATCCATTAGAATTGTGAATTCTAAATATCACAAATAACCCATGATTAGGCTAAACCAGGGTCTCTGGGTGCAAATCTAACCTTTTGTGGAGTTTAATATGGCCTTATTATGTGGCCAATAATAAGAGGCCTCGCTCAACAAAGGGAAGGTACCAGAGTAGTAACAAGAAGCACCTCATTGGGAAATGGCCGTACCACCATCTAAGGCAAGTTTAAACCAGGGAAAGTTAAAAACAGAAAATGTTCCTTGAAGTTTCCAGGGAAAAACGAGAATGTGGTTTCTATACCCTAGTCTCTTCCTGATAGGTAGAGTTACAGGCCGTGTAAAAGCCCCCTACAAACTAACTAGGGTAGGGCCAACAAATTGGGTTAGGTAACTGTCGTGTCGTGTGTTGCTGAGTGGAGGAACTGATGAGCATCATCACCCATTTTTCTTTTCCTGACTTCTGTCACTTTTTATCAACAGACTCTGAATCCTGATCGCCAGATTTGGCTGTTTCTAATACTCTTTGCCGTGCCCAGTACGGCAGGACTTTCGAAACCACTCTTATTAGAGCATTTCCACCCCACACCGGCAAACACCCCTTTTCACTCAATCTTGCAGCAGGATAGCCTAAACCCTGCTGCGCTCTTGTGTCGATGTCCATTTTGCAGTGGTCATTTTAACCCCTTTACAAGCTTTTTTCTACATTATGTATTTGGACAGTGACTGTTACTCGTCCAGATGTTAAGACATAAATGGTCTTTCAGTGTTTAAAAGGGATTTTAATGACTTTTGTGGGTGGGGTCATGTGATCATTAAACGGTATTGTCTTCTAAAATAAAGGATTTGTTTACAGTTTTGGGGTGGAGATGCTCTTACCAGCTTTGCAGGTAACAGTGCTGATTAGCATTTTCCATTTTAGGGTTTCAAATACATTTTTATTTTTGGGCTTCAATTACATTTTTGTTTTATGGTTTCAATTACATTTTTGTTTTAGGGTTTCTTTTTTTCTTTTTTTTAAAAGCTTCTTTTTTCTTTTTGTATAAGTTTCAAGTTTTCAACCAGCCGTGATTCATGATCCTAAAGTGCACTTCATGTTCATCCACTTGGCTTTAGAGGTTCCTTTACTCCTCCTCTTCTGGCAGTAGACAAGTTACAACACCCTGACCACAAGGCGGTGGCCAATAGGGGTAGAGATCATGCAGCCTACCATAAATTTGGCCAAAGTGAACCAGCACCCACCAGTGCACCTTCAAGGATGGATCCCAAGTGGTCAGAAAATAGTTTTCTGGTTGGGTTCCAGTTCCCTAGTTATCCATGGTGGTGAGCTCAATTGCTATTCTTACTAGCTATGTACTTACAACTGGCAACCAGGTTGATCATAGGGTTTTAGGGTTCATCATAGGGGAGGAGATTTGGATTTTTTAAGATTCTGATCATCCCACAAGGTTACCATTAAGTTTTCATTGTGTTCACATCTAGTTATCAATTTGTTCCCACCATGTTCCTGATGTGTTCCCAATGCATTCTGAAAAGGTTGAACTTTGTGATGCACAATGTATTAATAGAACCAACAAATAGGTAGTGACAAGTGTTAGGCATAACAATGATAACCACTTGTTCATTGCATTATGGTTTTATTGCTTATGGGAAATTCAAACATCCTGGGTGAAATAGAACTTTCATTGGTATTGTAGCCTATGAAGGGTTTGAGCCTATGAAAATTAATTTTGAATTATGTCCTAGATATCAAATAGGTAAGTTGCATAACTAAAGTTGCACACAACACTCCCACACCATACAAAACATTTCAACAATGCAAGAAATGAAACTTACATATTTTTGAGCTAGGATTATTCATGAGCTTAAAACTTGGTCCTTATGTAAGCTACACCCATTCAAAAGTTCATCACACATGTTTAACAACTTTGTTTTATAAGGATCACTCACCAAAAACATGTATGTTTGCTATTGTGAACACTTCCATAATCAAAAAGATACATAAGTTAGTTGCAAAGTAAGTTTATTACACAAAAAGCTTATTCCAAAGATTAACACAAACTAATTACATGAAGTTATGAAAAGAAGAATATGAACCCAAAGCTCCACCCTCAATCCCTTTACATACTTGAAAAAAAAAATGGATGAAAAAAATTATCTCCATCCATTTACATTTACTAAACATTCACATTCATCAATTACAAGTGACTAATATATTGCCACATGTTATCATTCTAAAACTATCATATTTAGTTTTGTAACTATCAACTTTAAAACAAAATAGTTAACTAAATTATTCATGAATCCAACTTTATGCCCCTACAAAAATATCCTCAAGGTACTGCCCATAAATTGAATTGTTTATCTCCATACCCATCTTTTTAATCCTAGGCCACATTATTATTCATTTACAAGTTTTACCCCTACTAACCCATCTTGGTGTTACAATACCATGTAAAAACCCTCAAAGTTTTTAGGGTTCTATCAATGTTGGACAATTGTTTATTTTTGTGAAAAGCCTTTAATTTTTATTTTTAAAAAAAAATAAAAAGGTTCAAGCTCAACACATAACCAGGAATTTAATTCTCAATTTTTTTCTTAAAAACTAAATTGTGATTCCAATTCAACGTTGAAAATTAGACCAAGTTCCGGTTTGGTTTCAAGGTGACCTAAATTGAAACCAATTGTTAACTATCAATTAACTTCTGTTAACACTTAATTCTTTTCTTTTTTTCAAAAATCTCAATTTTTGTTTCAATTTTTGTTTCTATCCTAAACCTTAAATAAAACCAAGAACCTAATTTTACTTTTAGTACGGTTTTGGTTCCAAAACTTAAACCTGGTTATGGTTTATTTTTATAAGTCAAAACCAAAACCAATGGTTCTAACCTACTAAAATGGGTACTCACCCAACACTCATTTTAAATTTTTTTCAAACATATCCAACATAATAGAAAAATCCATAAAACCATTCTAGCCTTGTGTTTAGTTGAAACACAAGTTGAAATACAAAAACTAACACACCAAATACAAAAATAGGTCAATAGCATACAACAAGGCCTAAAGCTCCTTGAATTTCATGTTGAGTTTTTAATTTTCCCTAACATTAAGCCTTTACTACTATTTAATCTTATGTCTATTTAATATATTTTTTGCCCCAATTTTCGAATCATATGAAGTTCATCCTAGATATTGATTATTTTTCCAAATTTCACCCACTTCATAGATAACCTCATTTGGGTATGAACTAAGGATAAAAAATGAATCAAGGTTCAAAGATAGGATGACTTTAAGGAAAACTCTATTGTCTTTTAAAAGGATTAAAAAAACTAAATCACAAATTAACATTTCCAATGCTAAATATGGCCTTTAAGATGTGTCATTGAAGAAGGTGAAGAAGGTATTAGTATAAATGTCAATTCACCTTAACAACAACTAAAATGAGTGTTGGTTGGTTCCAAGTTTTCAACCCGTGTCTAAATGTGAGATATTTTGCACACCTTCTAATTCAAAGGTACATAAACATCCATATACAAGTTCTATGATGGATTACTCTTGTAGTGGCTCTATTGCATTAATGGAATATTGGTAATAATCATAGTTGAAATTCCTTGAATTCAATTTATGCATTGTAATACCAAGTGAAAATAATATAATACTCACAAATTTGTCATGAACAATATAGTAAATGAAATCAAGGTCAATTAGCAATTGGTGTAAATTGTGTTTAAAATAAGTATTCAATATTTTATATAATATTCTAATAAACGTTTTGATATTTTATTACATTGGTACTTCAAGTCCATAACATTACCATAGTTTCCACAATCATTTTTGTTCATTAAATGACCAAGGGAACATGGCAATAGTCAATCACATTTGGATGCATTACTTCTTATTCCAAGCTCCAATTTGTAAAAGACTAATTAACTTGAAATCATCAGTACAAGATCTAAGCAATTGTCAAGTATTGGGAAAAACCTTATTTGGAAATGTTGATGACATGGTTTCAAAGTTGGGTTGTGAATTTGCCAATGCTCCAAATTGGCAGTAAACCCCTCATCCTTCCAACCCACATTGCTCTTTCATCTTGGATTCAAATATAGTTAAATTTAACTTAAAATAATCACAAACATTTAAATTACATGAAACTCAAAATTCAACTTATTTGGTGAAGGATCAATCAACAACATGGAATTCAATGGAAAGGTCTTAGAAACCATTAACAACAAACCCCCTCAAGTTCAAACAATTGTATCTTCCAAAAATGTCATTAAATCCTTCAATTTCTAGCTTGAAAGAGGCATTATCTCATCATGAATATGCCCACCAAAGTTTTTCACTTCAATCCTTTTTTAACTCCTATTCCAATTTTGATGCACCCTTTCCCTTATGGTAGAGTCTATTCCTAGCTAAGAAAAATCATTTTCCTTTTCTTTTTTTTCCTTTTTTTCCTTTGAGTATGTGCCTCCTGCCAAACCCAAGAAAACCCCCCATTTTTGGAAACCCTCCCACCACCAACCCATAGAAGTTTTCTAAGAATGAATAAATAAGGCAAGGTGATAAAATGGTATCTTGGTTGGCCATTGTTGTGCCTTCTTTGAACTATGAACATCCTTTGAACCAATAAAATATTCAAAGGCCATCCATCCCTTCAATGTGAATCAAGGTGATTCACATCCCATTTTTTCCACTAATCAACTACAAATAAACCTAGGGAAAACATACAATAGTCTTTGGATGATTTAGAACCTTCCACCATTATGATTATAGGATGGAGGTTTTGTGAAGTGTGTTACATCATCCTAAGCCATTCATTTGGAATCCAACTACCCTATCCCTCTTAATTAAAATATTAACTAAAAATAATGAAGGTTTAACATTTACTTGTGGCTTGAACTACATTGTTGTGCCAAATCATTTTCTAGTTTTTAATAGTATAAAGATTTTAAGGACTTGGTAGGAACTTGGTATTTTGAACTTAAAATCAATACATGTTTTTGAATCATAGAAAGCCAAAGGCTAGGAAAGTTGCCCCCTTGATAACAACTTGAAATTTAATTATTACTAACATAACTTTATGGGAGTCAATACTGATCTTGAATTGATGATGATGTGCCAAAACATGCTTTGTTTATTCAACATGCCAATTTTTTTGTTGATGTGATCACTAGTGATATGCTATAGGTTGAAGCTCCCACTACTAACAATACTAAAAGAAATTTCAAAGGTATTTTACTTATCATCAACTTTCAATCGCTTCATAGTCTTTGGATCCTAGTCTTAATCATTATCATTGGTTGGAAAGCCTTGCGAATAATTTATTGTTTAAACAATATGCATTGTACATTGTGGATACCATCCAATGTATTCTATAATTCTTAGGGATATAAAATAACTAGAAAGAAGGAAAACATACTAGACATGAAACTTGAAGGTTCAACTAAATCAAAAAGCATGCTTACTAAAATTGGAAAGAATCTTATAAGAGATTACAATAATGATGGTTTAATATGAGTTCTTAGGTTGCAAAACATAAATCTAAAAATTTGAGCTTCCAATAAAACTCAATTGTATTCCAAAACTTGTTATTATAAAGTTTCCTCTTGTGTAATTGTTCCTTTGGTTTCTTGTTCTAGTTTTTTAATAAGTCTTTTCATTGACACTATCATGGAATATTGTGCCTACAAGTCCAGAAGTCAAAAAAATTACATTTTATTTTTAAAATATGGATGTCCAACTTTTAACATTGATTAATTACTACATGCAACATAACTAAAAATTACCCTCAAAGGTTAAAATATTATATTGGGTCTTATCCTTTAATTATTGTTTCTCATGATGTTTTCAACCATTCATAAATGTTATTTATGTGTAACATCAATTAAAATGAGATATCAAAAGGCAATGATGATGTTGAGAAGGATCAAATTAAGTCCAAGTCCAAGTACAAGTACTTAACTTGGCAAGTTCTAATGTGGGGACCCACCACAAGACCCACTTACATGGGTCTAAGTATTTTAAAAAACCTATAGTCAATTGGATTAGGCACAAAATCCAATTTGTTAAGTCTTAACGTGTTTTTGTGTGTGTCCAAGTCTAATGTATAGGTATAAGGTAGAGTACATTGATATAAGGTTAGGGTTTCATAAATTCATTTCAAGTTCGCATTGCAATTTGTGTTTTTTTCCTTGCTTCACATTCCTTTTGTTTGATTTTTTTTTTCCATTTCTTACTCCTCGTGAATTTTTGTTAAGTGAAAAATTAGTGCACCAAACAACTTAAACTTGGGTCATTTTTCTTTATTTAAAGAACTATGACGGATGTGAACATTAGACACCATCTTCCAATGGATGGAATTCAATTATAATGTTCATCCATAACTCTTAATTAATTTTTAATTTCAGTTAAGTCTTAGTTAATTATCAATTAAATCCCAATTAAATCTTAATTAAATTCTAGTTAAATCCTAATTAACTCCAAGTTAACTCCCAATTATTTCTTAATTAAGTCCTAGTTAAGTACTAGTTAACTTTAAATTAAGTCTTAGTTAACTTTTAGTTCAATTTTAGTTGACTCCTAGTTAAATCCAAATTAATGCACACATAAAAGCCTCCTTGAAAGCTTCTTTGAACTAGGTCCTCAAAAGGGTATAAATAGGGGTAGGACCCCTCATTTCCTTCAATTTGTTCAACACAAGTTTTAGGCACAATCTTGCATCATAGCCTTGTCATGTTATTTTCATGTTCATGTTTATATATATTAACATAATAAAGATATGTTTCCACTTTTTTTTTTCACATCTCATGTTATTGTTTTTAGTTCTTGTGTTTTTATTTTTGAATCAAGTAATCTTGTCTTGTTCCTTATTTGAAAATTAGACTTAGACCTTTACTTTAACCTTTATTCTTGTGTTTTTTCATGTCCTTGATAGTTTGAACAAACTCCATCAAGTTTATGTATATTTGTACATCTATAAGTCAATTAGGAGTTAGATTTCTTTTGGAATTAAAGGTGGATTACCCTTCTTCTTCAAGGGAAAAGTTTTCAAGAAGTCACAAATTATTCACTTCTTGTTAATTGAGGTTGTGGATTACCCACCTTTAGTTCGTGTCATATTTCACAATGTTCATCATGTTTACATCGATGGAAGAAGTCCTTGTTGTTCTTAGGAATTTTGAACAAGAAAATCAAATACTTCATGAATATGTTGTTCATTTGCAAACCAATCAAGCTTCAACCTCCTTGGGATGCATTTCAACAACAAAACCCCAACAAAAAAAGCCATGGATTAGCCTATTTGACAAGTTTGATGGCACATGTTCAAAGTTTCGAGGTTTTGTTAACCAAGTGTGTTTGATCATCCAACTTCATCCTCATCGTATCCAACTAGCCCAACCCAAGTTGGACTCATTAACACCTTATTATCAAGCATGGCCCTTGCTTGGTTCGCACCTTTATTGGAACACTAATCACCTTTACTCAATGACTTCGAAATGTTTCTTAAAGAGTTTAATGCCACCTTTGGAGATTTTGACAAAGAATGCACATTTAACATCAAAATATAATCTTTTTGTCAAGGATCACGTTCAGTTACAATATATGCATTAGAGTTCAAACATTTGGTTTGCAATATTTCATGGGATTAGGCAATGTTCATAAGTTAGTTCCAATTTGGGTTATGCGATGATGTGAAGGATTTACTACTCACCTTGCTAGACCTTTCAACATTAAGTCAAGCCATTGCGCAAGATGTTCTATGTGACAATAGGCTCTTCGAACATCAACAAGAAAGACACCATAAACCCTCATCGACAACATAAAGGAATTTTCTACCTACAATGCTAGCCTAGCCTTTGGCAACCTTGCCAAAGGACAACCCCATGTAAATTGAAAAGACAAGATTCAAGCCCCTCATGGAACAAGAGAAGCAATGTTAACATAAAAATAATTTTTGTTTATATTATGGAGAATTGAGTCATGTTGCTCATGAATGTCCAAAGAAACATGGACCACATGCAACACACACCACCTCTATTACCAATCCACAATTAGAGGAGTTGGAAAATGAGCATGTTTAGTCTCAATAGGGACTGTGAGGTTGGACCTTGGTGCATCATGTAATGAAAATGGTTCTAGCCTATTTTTAGACCCAACACCATGTTTATTGGTAACAATCATTCTCAAATGTAGTAAACTTGTGACGATGGAGGCCCAAACATTTCTTGATTATGGCGCATCAACATGTTTTATGGACAAGGAGCTGGTGTGATAATACAAGTTGTCTTTAGTGGAAAAAAACACACCAGTGCCAGCTAAGGTCATTGATGGTCGGAACCTTTCATTAGGATTAGTCACCCATGAAACCAAGCCATTAGATGTTACCATTGGTTCCCACACCAACAAGGTTGTGTTCAATGTCATTTCATCCCCAAGAAATAATGTCATCATTAAATTGTCTTGGCTTGTTTTACATAATCCACAAGTGGATTGGCATACAATGAGTCTTCATTTTGAAACATCATAGCACAAGGCCTTAGATTGTGAAACCCTTGTTAAAAGCATGCAAAATTTGAAGCAACAAGGAAATATCGGTGGTACAAGAAGGCCTAAGAACCTTAAGCCTTTGTTCATTGGAGCAAAAGCTTTCATGAAGACTTCCACGAGAATAAATGCATTTTCTATTTATGCTCTTCCTTCACCAAATGTTGAACCATGTCCACATGAAATTCCTTCCCAATACCAAAAATTAAAAGATATGTTTGTGAAGAAAAATGTAGACACATTGCCCAAACATTGACCATACAACTACACCATTAATTTTATGGAAGGAGCGCAACCTCCATTTAAACCCATCTACAATTTTTTAATAAGAAGAACTTGTAGTGTTTCGTGAATACATCGATGACACCTCAAGAAAGGGTTCATTCGACATTCCCAATCTTCAATTGGTGCCCAATCTTGTTTGTCAAGAAAAAAGATGGTTCCCTCCGAATGTGTGTCAATTACCATGGGCTTAATCAACTCACCATTAAGAATCGATACTTTTTGCCCTTAATCTTAGGGTTATTGGACGAATTCAATCATGTCAAGGTGTACACCAAGATTGATCTATGTGGAGCATACAACTTGACATCCATTCAAAAAGGTGATGAATGGAAGATGACGTTTAAAACTCAATACCATTATGATAAAAAATGGTGTTTTATAACTCGCCTTGTAATTCAATTTTTGAATTGCAAAAAACACTTGCAACTCACTGTAATTAATGTCGTAAGCGCTAACAAACAAGTTGCATGAATTGTAAAGTTGCAATTCACTGTATATATGGTGCAACTCATTGCAATTCAATTACAATTTAGTCAAAACAACTCATTTTCAATTACTATTCAACTCCATTATAACTACACCCATGATGTCATGTTAACGTCATTAATTGTCAAACATCTATTAAAAATTTGACATATGGCATTATGAAGATTTTTGGACATATATTTTGTTTTCAAAATATTGATCTCCATTGTCCATTATCATTGTTAATGATAGTCTAAGATTGTGACATGTGACAAATTGTCACATGGCATATTAATTATATTTTGGAAAATGAAAATATAAACATATTTATTTTAGTAGTTAGGTAGGTCATATATAACCATAGGTAGGTAGGTAGGTAGGTCTTAAGACCTAAATACCTACATATTTACTTAGGACCTACTTATATAAGTAAGAAAACATAATATTAAGTGCACTAAGGAATAGCCATGAATTTTTTTTAAAAATTTTATGTTTTACCTTTTAGTTAAATTTTTTTGAGCTCATTCCAAAATGCCACATGTATTTAATGTGAAAACATAAAAGAACAAACCTTCTTTATATAGTTTGTAATATGGGATTTAAAGACAAAGCATATGGGTTAAATCTTTTAGTTGTTCATTAATTACAATTGGATTACAATTATAACACTTAAACGTTCAAGGCAAGCTAGATCCAAGGGGAGGGCTCCATTGTTTTTTAAATCTAAACAAAATTTGAACCTCTCCTATTGGTGCATCTATTGCACTAAAAATTGTCAAAGACAAAATAGAATCAAGAAAGTTATGGCCCTTCAAAGTAAAGGGGGTGAAGAACTCAAAAAAACAAACCGCCAAATGTTACAAAGGCTAGTTCTCGAAAATCCACAAAGTTCCATATATGTTGATATGTTGTCGTTAGAGTTCAAAGATGATTTATAAAACTTCAAGTGGCATTCCTATAACATTTTACATTGTATAAAATGAATAAGAAATAAGAAAGTTATGAAGTTTGAAAGTATAAAGGGTCCAAAGAAGGAAAAAAATGTGTTTTGTAAGTTGGAAAGCTTATTTCTCTTCTTATTATTTTTTCATTACTCATTTTCCTTTGCACTTCAAAGATGATTTTTAGAACTTGAGGTAGTGTTCCCATAACATTTTAAATCACTCAAAATGAAACACATATGATAAAGATGTAAATAATTAATGAATATGTATCCTTATTAATTTATAAGTAGTTGTATTATAGTCATAACATAGTTGAACAATAATATTTTAATAGTGGCGCACTAGTTGCCATACCAATCATATCAATGGGAATCATAATCGAAAACTAGTTACAAATATATCTTATAATGGGTGGTGGAGATGTGGACATGTGGCATGATCGCATGTATGTACATTATACATTAGTTGTAACATAGTTGTGACTATAGTGACACAATGCAACTCTTGAAAAAATCAAACATGGTTGACTATATATGTACGTACAATGTGTATAAATTATCATATAGGAGACCCATTTTCAACTCACTTGTAACTATAATACAACTAATTGATTTTCTAACATAATAATTTATTTATTAACACACCATATTTCTAAGGGGATAGTTACATAGTGGTTGTAATACCTAAGGGATAGTTGCATAATAGTTGTATATGAGTTATTTTTTGAATTTTAGTTTCAGGGTAATGTGGTTTCGGCGGAGGCGATTTCTCATAGTGTATGGCCATTTTGAATATGTTGTGATGCCATTTGGCCATACTAACACACCTATTATTTTTCAACATCCGATGAACAATGTCTTTCATGAGTAATTGGATGATTTCATGGTTTGTTACATTGATGACATCCTCAACTTTTCAAAGAACATGGAGGATCATTAATGCCATGTACATCTAGTTTTTGAGAAATTTCAAAAGGTTGGACTTTATGCCAAATTAAAAGAGTGTGAATTCCATCAATCTAAAATGGAATTTTTGGGTTACATCATTTTTGGAGATGGCATTCACATGGATCCTAGCAAGGTTCAGACCATTGTTGATTGGGTTACTCCAACTCGTGTTTGCGATGTCCAATGTTTTCTTGGATTTGCCAACTTTTATTGATGTAAGTTCATTGCCCACTATTCTTCAATAGTGCCCTTCTTATTTGATTGACTAAGAAAGATCAACCTTTTTCTTGGGAAATTGAAGACAATATTTTTTTTCAATGTTTAAAGGCTTTTTTCATGACTACCCCATTCTTGATTCATGTAGACCCTTCCAAACCTTTTGTTTTGGAAATGGACATTTTTTATTTTGTAATAGGCATTGTGCTCTCACAACTTGGAAAAGACAATCTTCTTCATCTTGTTAACTTCCATTCTCATAACTTTTCTCATGTAGAGATTAATTATGATATTCATGATAATAAAAAAATTAGCCACTGTTAATGCCTTTAAAGAGTGGCATCATTTGCTTGAAGGAGCTCAACATGACATCACTGTGTATTTAGACCATGAAAACTTGTAGTATTTCATGACAACTCGTGTTTTGAATCAATGTTAAGCTCAATGGGCATTATCCTTGTCTCAATTTTAGTTTGTCATCACATATCGCCCTAAGCGCCAATAAGGGAAACCTGATGCGTTATCCCATTGTTCGTACTTTGCACCTAAGGAAGGAGATGCCACCTATGAGTAATAATGTGATGTCATTCTCAAACCTGAACATCTTCAATTTCAGGTGTTGTTAGTAATTCCTAATGACACAACCCTTTTTTGTCAAATTCATGAAGATTTGAAAAAAGACCCTCTTGCTATTTGCATCTAAGGCCAATTAAGGAGTCATCATCAAATTTAGGATTTTTTTTAGTGATTATGTTAAGTTCAAGTTTCAAGATGGTCTACTTTATCATGATGGTCTTTTGTATGTTCTTGATGGTTCTACACAACTTCAAGTTCTTTAGGTTAGGCATGATGATTTGGTTATAGGCCATTTTGGATTCAACAAAACCATAGAGTTAGTGTTTCAAGATTATTGGTGGCCACAACTTTGGAAGTATGTGAAGGAGTTTGTTGGATCTTGCAATGTTTGTGTTTCAAATACAAGTTGAATTCGAATTTTCAATTCAATTTGAATGTCAAATTGTTTCAATGAGTTCTATGAAAATCCATCTTGTGTTTCAAGTTTATTTGTTGGAACCTTACCACACGTCTACCATTCCTGGAAGAATCCATGATCCCCCTCCACCTATTAAAATCGATGGTGAACATGAATATGAAGTGGAAAACATTTTTAATTCAAGGATTTCTAATTGTCAATTCTAATATCTTATTCATTGGCATGGGTATGATGTGAATGAATGCATTTGGAAACTAATCAAAAACCTATCAAATGCCATGGAGAAGGTGCATGAGTTTAATCAATAATATCTAAACAAGCCCAAGTTCACTCCTCGTGGAATTAGTCACTAAAAGGGGAGGTGATATGATGAATGCAAACATTAGACACCATCTTCCAATGGATGAAAATTCATCAATAATGTTCATCCATAATTCCTAGTTAAGTTTTAATTTTAGTTAAGTCCCAATTAACTCTCAATTAAATTTTAATTAAATTCCAATTGAATCCTAGTTAATTTTTAGTTAACTCATAGTCGATTTTCAATTATGAATGTTCTCAAAAAGCTTCCTTATTTGATGCACACATAAAAACCTTTTTGGAAGTTTCTTTGAACTAGGTCCTCAAAAGGATATAAATAAAAGTAAAACCCTTCATTTTTTTCAATATGTTCAACACCAATCTCAAGCATTGTTGCAACCCCACTTTGGCCAAGTGTGGGGGTGAAGCCCAACACTTGGAAAAGTTGGAGGTTGGGAGTCTTCCGGGACTCCCGAATCTTCAAAGCTCGACAGCAAGGGGCAAAACACCTCGCATTG
>Ga0116231_10004062_pt1 | contig 29858 bp, 24 predicted proteins | sample S1TSphgellanicum_2_FD_89695 | JGI IMG/M metagenome (GOLD analysis project Ga0116231, IMG submission 89695) | Host-associated microbial communities from peat moss isolated from Minnesota, USA - S1T2_Fd - Sphagnum magellanicum MG | ecosystem: Host-associated > Plants > Peat moss > Unclassified...
ATCGGTGCTGTTCATCCCGGCCAGCTGCGCGGTGCTGAGCCCGCTCAGCTGCGTGGAGGTGAACCCGCCGATCTGCGTGGTGGTGAGCGCCCCCAGCTGCGTGCTCGTCAGCCCCACCAGCTGGGTGCTGGACAGCACGCCAAGATCGGTGGTGGTAAAACCAGGTATTCCCGTGGTGCCAAGTGCCGTCAGTTGCGATGACGTGAGTCCGGTCAGTTCCGAGGTGGTCAGCGCGCCGATATCCGTGGTCGAGAGGCCAACCAGCGCTGTGGTTTTCAGCGCCGCGATCTGCGTGGAAGCCAACGACGCGATATCAGTCGATGTCAGCCCGCTCAGGGATGTCGAGGTCAGGCCGCCGAATTGCGTTGTAGTGAGCGTCGACGCATCCGTCGTGGTCAGGCTGCTCAATTGCGTCGTTGTCAGCTCATTGATCTCGGTCGTGCTCAGCCCGATCATCTGGCTGGTGACCAGCGCCGCGATATCCGATGTGGTGATGCTGGTGAGCTGCGTGGTCGCCCAAAAACCCAACTGCGTCGTGTTGAGCACGGCAATCTGCGTCGTGGTCAGAGCAGCTACCTGCGTGGTGGCAAAGGCAATGATGTCGGTTGATTGAAGTGATTCAATCGCAGTGGTTGACAGGCCCGCAATCTGCGTTGTTGTCAAATTCGTCACTACCGAGGCCATTTTGGTCGCTCCAGACTCACATAAGACCGACAAGCATGCGCAGGCATCACGAGAGTCGAGAGACCAGCGGAACCACGGTAAGAGACAGCTATGAATCAAAGATGAATTCGAGCAGCGGTACTGCGCATTCCTCTCGATAACCAGCAGGTAAGATTTTCCGCGCAGACTCGGCCGACCGCAAAAATCTGCGCCAGGAGTCAACAACAATGCCGGATTGCGACCCTCAGGCGGCGCACATCTTTGACGCCGCCGCGCAGCGGGCGCGCGCCGGCGACCTCAGCGTGCTCGACCTGATATCGTCTGCCGAAACCTTGCGCGGTCTACATTCGGTCAGCCGCAGCATCGCACTTTATAAACTGTGGACAGAACATAACCAGGCGCACCCGCTACTTTATGCCGTTTTGTTCAACCTGGGCGTTCTGCTGTCCGACTCCGGAGACAATGCAGGTGCCCTTTCCTGTTACGAACGTGCTTGCGTCGCCCGGCCGGATTTCCTTGCCGCCCGGATCAATCTCGGCTCCATGCGCGAAAGAATGGGTGATACGCTTGCGGCAGTAGGCGAATGGTACGCAGCCGCGCAGGCCGAAATCCCCGCCACCGGCGAAACGCTGCAATGGAAGGTGAGCGCCTGGAAACAGGCGGGCCGCGTGCTGGAAGGTGCAAAATGCGAAGCACCGGCGGAAACCGCCTTGCAACGCTGCCTCGATCTCGACCCCACGCAGCGCGACGCCATCCAGCATTGGATCGCGCTACGACAATCACAATGCAAATGGCCGCCGCTGGAGCCTTTCGGCCGGCTTCGCGCGGCCGACATGAAACGTGCCATCTCGCCGCTCTCGCTGGCTGCCTATGCCGACGATCCGATCCTGCAGCTTGCCAATGCGCACCGCTATTACCAGCAGGATGTCGCGCCCCCAGCGCCCTCGGTGGTCGGATACTGGCCCAAACCGAAGCATGCCGAACGCCGCCGGCTGCGCATCGGCTACCTTTCGTCGGATCTGCGCGACCATGCGGTGGGATATCTTACCGCCGAGATCTTTCAGCATCACGACCGCAGCCGGGTGGAAGCGCGCGCCTATGTGTCCGGGCCCGCCACAGACGATGCTACGCGCACCCGCATCCGCGGCACCGTGGATAGCTGGACCGATATCACGGCAATGCCTGACAAGCAGGCCGCCGCCACCATCGTCGCAGATGAAATCGACATCCTTGTCGATCTGAACGGCTACACGAAGGACGGACGAACCAAACTCGTTGCACTTCGGCCGGCCCCAATTATCGTCAACTGGCTCGGCTATCCCGGCACCATGGGCAGCCCCCATCACCACTACATCATCGCCGACCCCCACACCATTCCCCTCGGCGACGAAAAATATTTCTCAGAGAAAGTGCTGCGCCTGCCCTGCTACCAGCCAAATGACAATTTCCGCATCACTTCGCCTGAAACTCCCACACGGGCTGCATGCAACCTACCAGACGACGCCATGGTATATTGCTGTTTCAATGGCATGAACAAGATCACACGCCCCGTCTTCGAACGCTGGATGCGCATTCTTTCAGCCGTGCCGGCTAGCGTTCTGTGGCTGCTCGACTCAAGCCCCGAAACCATGGACCGGCTGCGCGCGCATGCTGCCTCGCGGGGCGTGGCGGCCGAGCGTCTGATCTTTGGCAGCAGGATGTCCACGCCGAACCATGTCGCGCGCTACCGGATCGCCGATCTGTTCCTCGATACCACTCCCTATGGCGCCCATACGACGGCATCGGACGCGCTCTGGGCCGGGCTGCCGATCCTGACTTTTATGGGCCGCTCCTTCCCCGCGCGCGTTTGCGGCAGCCTGGTTCATGCGGCAGGACTGCACGAACTGGTGATGGACTCAGCGGAGGCTTACGAACGCGAGGCAATCCGCATCGGACTGAATGCCGATCTGCGCCACAATTTGAAGCAGAAATTACGCATGATGCGCGCGCGCTGCACGCTGTTCGATACGCCCCGTCTGGTGCGCCACCTGGAGCAGCTCTATTCGCAGATGTGGCAGGAATATTGCCACGGCGCGCTGCCGGTGCCGGACTTGACGAATCTGCCGCTCTACGACGAGATCGGCTGCGAGGCAGACCACGAAAACCCCTCCGCTTTCAGCGAAGACTTTTATCGCATCCAGCTAAACTACCGGCACGCCACCGCGAGCCTCCATCCTGATTGCCGTCTTTGGACCACACGACCGGCCGATCTCGCGCGTGCCGCCTGAGGTGCCGAAGGCGTAAACCGTGTCACATCTGCCAGATCTCCGCGCGGACATCCCGCGCATGCAGCCACAATTGACCGGGCTGCGTGCTCTGTTCCTGGTCGCAATGCATTACGGCCGCCAGGTGAACCCCGACGAACTCACCAAAGCCGCAACCCTGATCAATGAAGATGAGGAGGCCGCCGAACAGGTGATGGGCCGCCTCATGCACCAGGCCGGCCTGCGGGCCAAGAAATTGAAACGCCGCACATGGTCCGACATCATTTCGCTCGGCAGTGCCTATCCGGTGTTGGTCGCACGGCGGGATGGCGGCTGGATGATCCTGGTGGGTGTGCTCGGTACCGGCGCGGATATCAAGCTCGCGATCCTCGATCCGGCAATCGAAGCGCTTGGCCTGAAAATTGTCGATAAAACCGATTTTTTGTCGGTTTGGACGGGCACGATCATTCTCGTCAAACCCAGGATCAGCATTGGCAGGGAAGAACCGCCTTTCGGTCTCTCCTGGTTCTTGCGCGAAATTTTTAAGCACAAGGCCATGCTGCGGGATGTGGCACTCGCCGCCGTCGCATCGAACCTGATCGCGCTCGCAACGCCCCTTCTGTATCACGTGATCATTGATCGCGTGATACCGAACCGGGCTTTGCAGACGCTGACGACCGTTGTGGTGATTTTTACGGTTGTGACGATTTTCGACGCAATATTCAACTATGTGCGCCAACGTCTGATGCTCTATGTCAGCATCAAGGTGGACGCAACTCTCGGCTCGCGCGTGTTCGCCAAACTGCTGAGCCTGCCGATGCCGTTCTTCGAACACACCACAGCCGGCGTACTCACGCGCCACATGCAGCAAACCGAAAAGCTGCGCCAGTTCCTCACCGGCCGCCTGTTCCAGACCATGCTGGATTGCACCGCATTGCCCGTGCTGATCTGCCTGCTGGTGAGCTACAGCCCGCTCATGTCCGGCGTGGTGCTGGGCTTTGCCGCCGCCATCGCCGCCGTGATCGGCGTGCTGATCCCCAGTTTCAAGCACTGCCTCAATCAGCTTTACCAGGCAGAGGGCATGCGCCAGGCCCATCTGGTGGAAACCATCCACGGCGTACGCACGATAAAATCGCTCGCCATGGAGCCGGTGCGCCAGACCGAATGGGATACCAGGCTGGCAGCATCATTGCGCAAGCTCGCGATCGTCGGCCGCATTTCCAGCGCCGCCAATGTCGTGACGAGTGCCATGGACAAGATGATGCAGATCACCATTCTGGGTCTCGGCGCTCAAGCCGTATTCGCCGGCAGTTTGAGCATCGGCGCACTGGTGGCCTTCACCATGCTCGCCACACGCGTCAGCGGGCCACTGCTGCAGGTGGTAACCCTGATCAACGAATATCAGGAAACGGCACTCTCCGCCCGCATGCTCGCCACCATCATGGACCACCCTCCGGAACGCGCGCCGGATGCGCAATCCATCCTGCCGGAAATTCGCGGCGGCTTGGAATTCGACAATGTCTCGTTCCGTTACCCGGATGCACCGGGCAGCGCCTTGGATCGCGTCTCTTTCGCGGTGGAGGAGGGCGAGATCATTGGCGTGGTCGGCCGCTCCGGCTCCGGCAAAACCACGCTGATCCGGCTGATCCAGGGCATCCAGGCCGCGCAGACCGGCATGATACGGCTGAGTGGCACCGATATACGCCATATCGACCTTGCCCATTTGCGGCGCAACGTCGCCGTTGTCTTACAGGAGAGTTTTTTGTTCCGCGGCTCGATCCGCGCCAATATCGCTGCGGGCAATCCGCTGGCGCGGCTCGATGCCATCGTCGAAGCCGCGCAGCTTGCGGGCGCTGACGAATTCATCAATCGCTTGCCGCTGGGCTATGAAACTGTGATCGAGGAAGGTGCGGTCAATCTCTCGGGCGGGCAGCGCCAGCGCCTCTCGATCGCCCGCGCATTGCTGATCCGGCCGCGGCTGCTGATATTCGACGAGGCAACCAGTGCGCTCGATCCGGAAAGCGAGGCCATACTGCAAGCCAACCTGAAGGAGATCGCCCGCGGGCGCACAATGATCGTGGTCTCCCATCGGCTTTCCTCGCTGGTGCAATCCGATCGCATTCTGGTTCTGGAACGCAGCCGGGTGGTGGATTTCGCGCCGCATCCGCTGCTTTTGGAACGCTGCGGCGCCTACCGGTCGCTTTGGGAACAGCAAACCCAGCACGTATCAGCATGAGCAGATCCGTTGTGCCGCGCGACGCAATCGCGTTCCAGAACGATCTAGACGCGGTGCTCGCCGAGCCCCCGCCCCGCTTGTTGCGCGTTACCAATGCGATCGTCGCCGGGTTATTGCTGACGCTGATCGCCATTGCCGCGGTCGTGAAAACCGACGTTGTGGTCACCGGCCGCGGGCAGTTGCGCGCCGACACGCCGACGATCCTGCTGCAGCCAGTGGAACGCGCCATTATCCGGTGCCTGAAAGTGCGCGCCGGTGACCATGTGTCGCGTGGCGACGTTCTGGCGCTGCTTGATCCCACCTTTACCGAAGCGGACGTCAAATCGCTGACCGAACGCGCGGCAGAGGTGAAAGCCAGGATCGAACGGCTCAATGCCGAATTGTCACCCTCTCCCCCGCCGATGCTCGGCACCGGCGACGAGCAAAATGTCCTGCAGGAGCGGGTTTACCTGCGGCGCCAATACGAGTTTTCGCAACGCCTCGCCTCCTTCGACCAGGCAATCGCACGCGACACGGTAGCGATGCAGGCCAACCGGAACACGGCCGAAGCGCTGGCGCATCAGCTTGTTATAGCGACGGATGTCGCAGGCATGCGTTCCGCCCTGATGCAATCGGCTGATGGATCGAAGCTGCAATATCTGGAGGCGGAAACCAGCCGCATTGAGGCGGAAAAGCAGTTTCGGTCGGCACGCGACCAGATGAAGGAGCTGGCCCACGCGATCGATGCGGCGCGCGCCGACCGCCAGGCTTTCATAGCTGAATGGCAGCGCAGTGCGGCGGAAGACCTGATTGCGGCCAAGTCTGAAGAAGCGCGCGTAGAGGACGAGCTCACCAAAGCCACGCGCCTGCACGATCTGATACGCCTGGAAGCACCCTGCGACGGCATCGTGCTGGACGTGGCGCCACGAGCGGCAGGCTCGGTGCTGCATGAAGCCGAACCGCTCATTACCATCCTGCCCGCCGGCGCCGCCATGATTGCTGACGTCTCGGTGCCATCGGCGCAGATCGGGCAGCTTGTGCCGGGCCAGAACGTGGTGCTGAAAGTAGATGCGTTTCCGTATCAGCAGCATGGCCTGGTGCACGGGATTGTGCGCTCCATCGCCGAGGAATCGGTGCCCGACCCACAGAGCGGGGCGGCCAACCACCGTGTGCAGATAACGCTTGTGCAGCAGCGCCGCGGCGCTCTGGAGGACGGGGAGACGCTGTTTCCAGGCATGACGGTGACCGCGGAAGTGAATGTGGGTGCGCGTAACGTCCTGGCGTATTTTCTGTATCCGATTACCCGCGGGTTCAGTGAAAGTCTTCGAGAGCCATAAGGTGGGGCGGGGACGACCCGGCCTCGCCTCCCCTTGTGGGGAGGGCCAGGCGCGAGATCGCACGCGCGAGCACCGCAGCATAATGAAAAAACCCCTTCTTTTCTGGAGAAAAGAAGCAAAAGACCGTTATTCCTGGCGCTCGCGGATAGATCGAGGCTACGGTTTCAACCGGAGGGACTGCCGAAGACTAAAAGTCACTAGGTTCTTTTCTTCAGAATTGAACATCTTCCTTAAAAAACCAGCGCCGTCGCCTGCACCACCAGCGGAAGCGCGCGGATTTCCGCTAGAACGTTTTCCGGCACGTCCTCGTCAATCGAGACCAGGCAGATCGCATCGCCGCCGGCATGGGCGCGGCCCAGATGGAAGGTGGCAATGTTGATGTCGTGCCGCGCCATGGTTTCGCCAAACTTGCCGATGAAACCAGGCTTGTCCAGGTTCGTCACATACAGCATATGCGGGCTGAAATCCGCCTCCACCTTGATGCCCTTGATTTCCACCAGGCGTGGCTTGTTGCCGGCGAACAGAGTGCCGGCGACCGAGCGCATACCTTGATCGGTGCTGACAGTGATACGCACCAGTGTCTGGTATTCGCTCGGCCGGTCATGCTCGGTTTCCGACACATCGATGCCGTGTTCGCGGGCCGCCACCGGTGCGTTCACCATATTGACCCCGGCGAGCACCGGCGAAAGCAGGCCCGCGAGTGCGGCGGCGGTGAGCGGCTTCTGGTTGAGGGCTGCCACCGCGCCTTCGTAATCGATGGCAATCTTGCGGATTACGCCATCCTGCGCGCGCGTCAGTTGCCCCGCGAAGGCGCCAAGGCGCTGCACGAGGTCCATGTAGGGGCGCAGCCGCGGTGCATCCTCGGCACTGACCGAAGCGGTGTTGATGGCGTTGGTCACAGCACCGGTCAGCAGGAAATCGCTGATCTGTTCGGCGACCTGCAGCGCCACGTTCTCCTGCGCCTCGTTCGTGCTGGCGCCAAGATGCGGCGTGCACACCACATTTTCCAGGCCAAAGAGCGGGCTTTCGCGCGCCGGCTCGGTTTCGAAAACGTCCAGCGCCGCGCCGCCGACCTGGCCGGAGGCAAGGGCTTCGGCCAGCGCGGCCTCATCGATCAGGCCGCCGCGGGCGCAATTGATGATGCGCACGCCGCGCTTGCATTTAGCCAAATTCGCGGCAGACAGAATGTTGCGCGTGGCGTCGGTGAGTGGCGTGTGCAGGGTGATGAAATCCGCACGCGCCAGCAAATCGTCCAGGTCAAGTTTTTCGACTCCGAGATCGAGCGCGCGTTTTTCGGAAAGATAGGGATCGAAGGCAATCACGCGCATATGGAGGCCTTGCGCGCGATTGGCAACGATGGAGCCGATATTGCCTGCGCCGATCAGGCCGAGCACCTTGCCGGTAAGCTCGGTGCCCATAAACCGGTTCTTCTCCCACTTGCCGGCCTTGGTGGAGGCAGTGGCTTCAGGAATTTGCCTGGCGAGCGCGAACATCATGGCGATGGCGTGTTCGGCGGTGGTTATGGAGTTGCCATGCGGCGTATTCATTACGATCACGCCGCGCGCGGTCGCGGATTTGAGATCCACATTATCCACGCCAATACCGGCGCGGCCCACCACTCTCAGTTTATACGCGACATCCAGCAGCTCTTTCGTCACCTTGGTGGCGGAGCGGATGGCAAGGCCATCATAGGCGCCGATGATCTCGCGCAATTCGGCCGGCGTCAGGCCCGGCTTTACGTCAACCTCAATGCCGCGATTGCGAAATATGGCAACCGCTTCGGGCGACAGTTTATCGCTGATCAGCACTTTAGGCATTTCACGTTACTCCGCGGCCAGGCTTGCATATTCGGTTCTCACCTGGGCTTCCGCCCAGTCCAGCCAAGGCAGCAGCGCCTTTATATCGGCCGTCTGCACGGTGGCGCCGCCCCAGATACGCAAGCCGGGCGGGGCGTCGCGATAGGCGCCGATATCGAGCGCAACGTTCTCTTTCTCCAGAAGGGCGGCAAGCTTCTTTGCGGCCGCTGCCTGTGCGTCCGCGGACATGCGGGTGAACCATGGCGCCACGATTCTCAGGCAAATTGATGTGCTGGAACGGTTTGCCGCGTCTAGAGCGAGAAAAGCCGCCCATGAGCTGCTTTCGATCCAAGCAGAAACCACCGCGAGGTTTGCCTCTGTGCGAGCGATAAGACCAGAGAGGCCACCTACCTGTTCCGCCCAGCGCAACCCATCCAGTGCATCGGCCACGCAGAGCATGGAGGGTGTGTTGATGGTTTCACCCGAAAAAATGCCGTCGATCAGTTTTCCGCCCGAGGTGAGACGGAAAATTTTCGGCAGCGGCCAGGCCGGCTTGTAGGTTTCGAGCCGCGCAACAGCGCGCGGCGAAAGCGCCAGCATGCCGTGCGCCGCCTCGCCGCCGAGCACTTTCTGCCACGACCAAGTAATCACGTCGAGATTGTCGTAGGGCAGGTCCATGGCGAAGGCGGCCGAGGTGGCGTCGCACAAAACGAGACCCTCGCGATCGGCGGGTATGAAGTCACCGTTTGGGAAGCGCACGCCGCTGGTGGTGCCGTTCCAGCACAGCACCACGTCGCGCGAAAAATCTATTTTTTCGGTTTCGGGCAAGGCGCCGTAAGCTGCGGTGAGGGTGCGCGCATCGATTTTCAGCTGTTTCACCACATCGGTCGCCCAACCTTCGGAAAAACTCTCGAAGACCAACACATCCACCCCGCGCGCGCCGAGCAATGACCACATGGAGGCCTCGAACGCCCCGGTGTCGGAGCCAGGCATAACGCCGAGTTTCCAGCCCTCCGGCAATCCAAGCAGGCTGCGCGAGCGCTCGATCACCTCGGCCAAGGCCGCTTTCGGCGCCTTGGCGCGATGGCTGCGGCCGAGATAGGCGCCGTTCAAAGCCTCCAGCGTCCAGCCAGGGCGCTTGGCGCATGGGCCTGATGAGAATTGGGGATTTGCCGGACGCAGTTCCGGTTTCGCGGCATTTGCCATGTTGACCTCCCTTTCAGAAGGAAAGCGCCCCGGTGGGGGGGCGTGGCCCAACATCGCGACTAAGCGATGTGAGGCCGTTGTGCAAGCGCGAAAAGCTGAGGGGAGATGCGCTTGCAGATGTAGCCAGGATCGCGCTTTGAGCGCTGCGGGCTACGGCTTAATGGAAAAACTATGGGTGTCGCGTCGCTTACCCATCCATCGTCCGCTCAGCAATCCACGCATCAGGCCAAATGCCACTCCCGTGACCGCGAATGCCGCCGTCAGCAGAAGTGCCGCTTTGAGCAATCCAACATACGCCATCCCCCAGGCGACGATGCGAGCGGCCGCGACCACAATGAGCACTATGAGCACAATGGCGATGCCGAATAAGATCGACGCAACCATGTCGCAATTGACGACTGCGCCTCCGCGCGATCTCATCGCGACCCGCAAGCTGAAGAATCCTGCCAGAAGCGAGCTTCCCACCACTATCAATATGGCTATCGAAGCGGGATTGATGGCTCCGTCCATGACCAGTCTCCTTCAGCTTCAGCATCCATGATTTTCATTGCGGTATCAAAAATACGCGTGGCGATGCCCCGGTGCCTCAATCAGTTCGAACAGCAACCTTTGGCGCGATATGAAGAAACGGATCGGCTTGCCGCCATAGGCAATTGCGGGTTTGGCCGGCGCAGTGGGAAGGAAGCCAAGTTTGCGCAGGCGCAACGTCTCCTGCTCCAGGCTTTCGACCAGATAAGCGGTATGGTTCACGATATTCACGCCATCACTCAAGGCGCGCGATACCGGGCTGCTGGGCGAGAGCGGCGCCACGGTTTCATAGCAGATCCCCGAGGGGTCGAGGCCAAACTGAACGATGACATCGTTTATTGGGTCAACAAATTCCACGGTCCAACGGTCAATCCTGAAGGCCGCGGCAAGTGTCGCCCGCCCGGCGGCAGGATCGGTGACGACAATGCCAATATGATCGAATTTCACGTGCCTATCCCTACTCAATCAGCCGGTTCGTTCAGCCTGCTTATCCCACATTTCATCTCTTAGCGCCCAGGTACGGGGGGTCCATTGGGCACCGGCCTGCGCGCCGTGCCATTGCGCCTCGAAGTCGTTGAAATAAGCGTGGTCGATTTCAGCCGGCGCCAACATCTCGCGCGCCAGCGTTGTGCCGCTCTGTGCATCGCGGGCCATGGATGCGGCGATCCGCGCCGGGTCCGGCCGAGCGTGGGGGGCGCACAGGCGCAGGGCTGCCATCGGATCGCCCACCAACGTCTCGAACCACAGGATGTCGATTTCAACCTGGGCACGCACCATGTGGTCGTGGGCGTCCAGTGCCTGGTGCAGCAGCATGGCGATGTGGTTTGGCGGCTCATTGAAGGCGCGCTTGCGCGACATGGCCCAGCCCATTGCCTTGCGTAGAACGAAGATCACCCGGCAGCCGGGCGAGGCCTCCACCAGCGCCAAAGGCCGCGCGTTGCACTGGCTGCGCAATTTCAGGAAGGCGCCGGGGCCCAGCACGCGCGCCAGCGATTGGACGCAGGTTGCTGCCATCATCCGGTCTGTTCCCTGCGCCAGCGGCTGAAGCTGCGCCTCCGTCAGACAGGCGGCTTGGGTGAGCATGTCCGGCTCGGAGGCGGAGGGGAGGCCGGCCGCGGACAGTACGCTGGATAACAGCGTTGTGCCGGCGCGGCCCGGCGAGAAAATGAATACCGGCGCCGGCACCGCGTTCGCCGGCGGCAGGTCATCAAGCCGTTCGAACGGCACCGAGACCACACTCCCGGCGGAGCGCAACTGCTCCACGTAGAGGAACGGCCCCGCGAACAAAGCTGGCAGATCGTGCTGCGCGTGGCAGGTAAACAGCACGCGCTCGCGGTCCAGGTCCGCGCAATAGGCAAGTGCGCCGGGCGGCAGGTAGGGTGTTTCGCTGGTTGCCCGGAGGCTCAGCTCAAAATCCCCCGGCGCCACGATATCGTTCGGCCCGCCCAGCCGCCCCGTGATCGCAAAGTGATGCACCAACCGCCTGCCCATACCGCCCCCTCTAGGCCATGGCCAAGCCAAAGAAAACAAAAGTACTTTGCATCTTTCTTTCAAGAAAGAAGGCCTTCCCTACCTTACGCCGCAGCCGGGCCTTGGCAGCCCTATCCGCCTTAATGCAGTGTTTAACCATAAAAACGGGAGCGAAACATGGATGGAACAATCGCGAGCCGCCCTGGCCTTCTCACGCGGGAGCGCATTGTCGCCGCCCCGGGCTTCAACCGCTGGCTGGTGCCCCCTTGCGCTCTGGCGATCCATCTTTGCATCGGCATGATCTACGGCATGGGCGTGTTCTGGCTGCCGCTGACTAGGCTGGTGGGTGGCGACCACAGTGCCAAATGCGCCGCCGGCGTTTCGCTGCTGGGCCGGCTAACGGCCACGGATTGCGACTGGATCGTGGGCGATGTCAGCCTGGTGTTCACCATCGGCATCGTGTTTCTCGGTGCTGCCGCGGCCATCTGGGGCGGCTGGCTGGAACGCGCGGGGCCGCGGCGCGCCGGGTTAACGGCCGCCATCTGCTGGCCGGGCGGGCTCGCCGTGGCGTCACTGGGCATTTATCTTCACCAGCTTTGGCTGGTCTGGCTTGGCGGCGGGGTTCTGGGCGGTGTCGGCCTTGGTTTGGGCTACATCTCCCCCGTCTCGACGCTGATCAAATGGTTTCCGGACCGGCGGGGCATGGCGACAGGCATGGCCATCATGGGGTTTGGCGGCGGTGCAATGATCGGCAGCCCGCTCGCGGCCTGGCTGATGGCGCATTTCCACAGCGCTGCCTCCCCAGGGGTGTGGCAGACATTTCTGGTGCTGGCCGCGCTCTATTTCGTGTTCATGGCCGGCGGCGCTTTCGGCTACCGCGTGCCGCCCGATTTCTACCGGCCCAGCCATATGGCGCGCATGGCGGCCCATGCGGCGCAGCGCTCCGTGGCGTTGGAGGATGCGTGGAAACGGCCGCAATTCTGGCTGCTCTGGGGCGTGCTGTGCCTGAACGTTTCGGCCGGCATCGGCGTCCTGGATATGGCGAGCCCGATGTTGCAGGAGATCTTTGGCGGCTCGCTGATCGGCCAGCCAGGCCTCGGCTACGCCGCACTTTCGCCGCCGCAATTGAAATCCATTGCCTTGATTGCAGCGGGTTTTACGGGCTTTCTGTCGCTGTTCAACATCCTGGGGCGGTTCTTCTGGGCCTCGCTGTCCGATAGGCTTGGCCGGCGCGCCACTTTCTCCACCTTCTTCGTCCTGGGCATCGTTCTCTATGCGCTGGTGCCGACACTGGCCGCCATGGGCAGCAAGCCGCTCTTCGCGCTGACCTTTGGGGTCATTCTTTCGATGTATGGCGGGGGCTTTGCCACCGTTCCGGCCTATCTCGCGGATATTTTCGGCACCGGCTTTGTGGGCGCCATCCACGGGCGGCTGCTCACGGCCTGGTCGGCCGCCGGCGTGATCGGCCCTATCCTGGTCACCTCGCTGAGGCAGGCGCAACTCGATGCGGGCGTGGCGCGCGCGAAAGTGTATGATCACACGATGTATATCCTGGCTGTGCTGCTGGCGGCTGGGCTGGTGTGCAACCTGCTGATCCGGCCGGTGTCGGATCGGTGGTTCACCAAGAGCGAGGCGGCGGCGCCAGCCGGCCTTGCGATGGGCGCGGAGAGCTCTGCGGCGCCCAGGGTGAGCACGGCGCTGGTTCTTGCGTGGCTCGCAGTTGGCATTCCGCTGGCTTGGGGGTTTTACATGACTATCCTGAAGGCGGCGGCATTATTCCGATAAGACAAGAATGTTCTTTTTTGAAAAAAAGAACCAAAAAACTTTTATTTTTCCGCCGTCCCCAAGATCGAGGCCATGGCCGCGATCGTTGCGCGGGCGCAGGAATAAAAGTCTTTTGCTTCTTTTCTTCAGAAAAGAAGATGCTTAACCTATTTCGACTTAACATCGTTAACCATTTGCGATGACGTCAGCAAATGCGATTCTCGTTGTCGGCGCCGGGTTTGCCGGCGCGGTTTATGCACGAACCCTTGCCGAGCATGGCTATCGCGTCGATGTCATCGATCGGCGTGCGCATATCGCTGGCAATGCCTATGATGAGGTTACGCCTACCGGCGTGCGAATTCATCGATATGGCCCGCATCTCTTCCACACCAATATGGCGCCGGTGGTGCAATGGGTAAGCCGCTTCGGTTCCTTCGTTCGCTACGAGCATCGCGTGCAGGCGCTGCTCGGCAACGGCCAATATGTGCCGCTCCCGATCAACAAAACCACCATCAACCAGGTTTTCGAGACAAGTTTGACCACAGAGAATGACGTCAAAGCCTTCCTCGCTGGCCTTGCCTTGCCAACCCCCGATCCGGCCAATGCCGCCGAACATCTCTATGCGCATATCGGCAGAACGCTCACCGATCTGTTCTTCCGCCCGTATACCAGGAAGATGTGGGGTTTCGACCTGGAAGACCTCGACGCCGCCGTGGTGAAACGCATTCCACTAAGATACGATGACGATGATCGCTATTTCGCGAAAGACATTTTCCAGCTGCTGCCCGAACGCGGCTACACGCGCGTGTTTGAAAACATCCTCGATCATGATCTGATCCGCCTGACCCTCGATACGCCGTTTCACGCCACCATGCGGCCCGGCTACGCCCAGTGTTTCAACAGCATGGCGATCGATGAGTGTTACGGCGAAATCTTCGGCCCCCTGCCCTACCGGTCGATCCGCTTCGAACATCGCGAGGAGCCTGCGACCTACGCGCGCGGCACCGCCTCGGTGGTGAATTTTACGGATGCCCGGCCACACACACGGGAAACGGATTGGAGCCGGATGCCACACCATGGCGCGGGCCTCCCACGCAAGACCATCACGCTCGAACAGGCCTGCGACTATCGGGAGAATGGAATGGAACGATATTATCCGGTCAAGATGAGCGACGGCCGCAACGATGCGGTCTATCGGCGCTACCGCGACCATGCCGCCGGCGACACGGCCATGACATTCATTGGTAGGTGCGGCACCTATCAATACCTGGATATGCACCAGGTGATCAATCAGTCGTTGATCGGTGCGCAAGCGTGGATTGCTGGCAAAAAGTAACGGAAAGTAAGGACTTCTTTTCTGACGAAAAGAAGCAAAAGACTTTTGTGTCCTGGTGCTTGTGGCGGGTCCCGTGGCCGGAAAAACGGCGTTTTTTTGGTTCACGAGTGTTGAAACGAAGTCATTGCCTCGGCGTTCTGGCAGCCATCAACCAGAAAGGACCCGGAAGAACTATGCGTCTTGCCCTCGCCATCGTGCTGCCCCTCCTGCTCTCGGGCTGCCTCAGCTTTTCCAGCAGCGATCCGCCGCCACCGCGTACCGTCTATGTGCCGGTGCCTGCGCAGGCACCGCCAGCCCCGCCACCTCAGTAACCCTGTGCCTCCAGGCGGCGCGCGCCGTCCATCGTCTGGCGCGCGAACAGGGTGAAGGCCACCTTCTCATTCAGGCCGCCGCTCGCAAGAGCGGCGGCTGTCCATGTGTTGCAGGTGTCCAGCAGGTCATAAATGCGCGCTGAAGCATAAAAGCGGCTGCCCAGATACGGGCCACTGCCGATAAACATAGGTGCGCCTTGCACCAAATCGAAACTGCTATTCACAAAGCCTTCAATGGCCGCGAACTGCGCGGCCGTTACATGCAGACGCACCACATTTGCCGTGCCGAAAGCGTCCTCCGGCGCGCCGGGCAGCGCCGTCACCAGCATGGCGCCCCGCCCCGGCAGCAGCGTCATCAGCCAGGTGCCCAGCCATTTGTCGCGCGTGGTGATAAAAACACGATCACCGAACCCCACCAGGATCGATTGCGCGCCCGGAAACGCGCGCGCCGCCTGCGCCAGAGGTCCGGCGAGATCGGCGGCGCGAAAGCCGATATCCGTGTGGTAGCCACGCGAATCCACGAATACCTCGCGCTCGCCGCCCGAAGCGGCCGGTGGAGGCGGGGGATGACGCCACAGCGCACAGCCGGAGGTGATCGCGGCGCAGGCCAGCGCCAACAAAATATCGGCGCGACGCCACATAGGAAGCCGGCCTACCTGCTCGTTTGCTGGTGCGTGTAACCGCTCGGCACCTGAAACACGGCATCGTCCTGGGCAGCGTATTTCACGCTCACCGCCTCCAGAAGTGTGCGCGCCCCGGCCGTGACCCGCAGCAGCACGCCGTCGTCGGTGTAGCAGGCGTCGGTCTGTTGCCCGCGCGTATCCACGGTATGCCATTGGGTGCAAGCCAAACCGGCCACGTTGCCGGTGCCGACGCGGGTGAAACCGGCGCCCCCGCCTGGCTGGTCCGCCGATTGCGGCGAGGGCACATCCAGAACTTCGTGACTGTCATCTTGCACCAGCGCCATGCGATGACGGATGAAATCCAGCACCATCCACTTGCCGGACGTGGGCAAATCCACCCGCTGGCGCTGCGTGGCCGCCGACCAGCGGTAGCGCTGCAAGAGCGACTCCTCGCCGCCACCCGGCACCGGCACTTTGTAGGTTACATCCACATCGTGAAGCGGCCGCAGCGAAGGCGGCGCATCCGCCAAGGCTGCCGCCGGCAGCAGCAGTATAATCAACGGCGCAAACCTCATTTCTTGAAGCCGTCGAGGCCACCCACCGGCAGCGATCCCGCATTGGTAAAGCCGCGCGGGCGCTCAAAAAGCTCCGCCGGAAGGGCGCCGTATTCCACGGTGCTCGCCATCACGGTGCCGAGTTCGCCATGGTGGTTGGCAGCATGGCCGCGCAGGATCACGCCATCTTCGGTGATGCAGGCGGCGGCTGCACCTTGCGCGGACACCGCGCTCCAATCGGTGCAGACGCGGCCGGCGATCGTTTCGGTACCGTGGCGTTCGAAATGGGCGCCGCGCAGCACGCTCTCCTGCGGGTCGTATTCGCCGATCTTCACGGTGGCAAACATCTTCAGCATCGGCAGCAGGATGGTTGCCATGTGTTCGCGCCGGTCCACCAGAAACGCGGTTGGAATATCCTCGGCAGTGATGCGCAGCCTGGCACCGCCCGCGGCGATACTCACGCGCACCTGCAGCGGCGCATGATCGCGCGGTTGCACGTTGTAGGTCACCGTCACATCCCGCGTAGGCGCCAGAAGCGGCACGGAGGCAACGGCTGGCGTTGCAAACATAAGAGCCAGGAAAACAACTTTCATCAAAGTGCTCCTAAAGAAACAAAAGTTTTTTGCTTCTTTTTTTCAAAAAAGAAGAATCTTCTTTTCTGAAGAAAAGAAGCAAAAGACTTTTAATTCCTGGCTGCTCCCAGCAATCGTGCATGGGCCATTGTGCCGTGGTCCAGGCAGCGCAGATCGAATTTTTCGTTCGGGCTATGCACCTGGTCGTCAGCCAGGCCGAAGCCCATCAGCAGCGTGTCCAGCCCCAGGATGCGCCTTAAGCTTTCCACCACCGGGATCGAACCGCCGCTGCCGATCAGAACGGCCTGGCGGCCATATTCCTCGGTGAGCACGCGGCGGGCCGTGTCCACCCAGGCGTTGTTGGCCGACACCTCAAAACCCGGCGCCATGCCAAAGGTTTCGATCTTGGTTTGCAAATCGGCCGGCACATGGGCCGCGACGAAGCTGCGGAACGCTTCCAGGATCCGCGCCGGGTCCTGGCCAGCCACCAGGCGGAACGAGATTTTAGCCCCTGCCTCGGAGGCGATCACGGTTTTGGCGCCGGCACCCTGATAGCCGCCCCAGATGCCGTTGATATCCGCCGTCGGCCGCGCCCAGAGGCGTTCCAGCCCCCCTCGAGCGGTTTCGCCGGCAGGGTGTTGCAAGCCGATGTCGCCGAGGAAAGTGGTTTCGTCGAACCCTAGCGCATCCCATTCATGGCGCTGCGCGGGGGAAAGCTCGGCCACGCCGTCATAGAATCCAGGCAACTGCACACGCCCTGCTTCGTCGTGCAGCCGCCCCAACAGGCGGGTGAGCGCGTTGATAGGGTTGAGCGCGGAGCCGCCGAACAGTCCGGAATGAAGGTCGCGCGAGGCGGCCCGCACGCTCAGTTCCGCATAAACCAGGCCACGCAGGCGCGTGGTGATCGCCGGCGTGTCGATGTCCCACATATTTGTGTCGGAGATCACGGCGATATCGGCCTTCAGCACCCCAGCATGCTCGCGCAGGAAGGGTTCCAGGTTAACGCTGCCCACCTCCTCCTCGCCTTCCAGCACCACGGTGATGCGGGCCGGCAGCGAGCCAGTAACGTGGTGCCAGGCTCGGAAGGCCTCAAGCCAAAGGCTGACCTGGCCCTTATCATCAACCGCGCCGCGCGCCACAATTCGCGGTCCGCGGGCGTCCTCGGCGATCACGGGCTGGAAGGGCGGGGTTTTCCATAATTCCAGGGGCTCGGCCGGCTGCACATCGTAATGGCCGTAATAGAGCAGGTGGGGCGCATCGCCACCGGGGCCGCCATGCTGCGCCAGCACAACAGGATGGCCGGCGGTTTCCACCAGGCGGGCAGAAAATCCCATGCCCAGTAATTCCGATTTCGCCCATTCCGCCGCGCGCCGGCAGTCGGCCGCGTGGGCCGGCTGCGCACTCACGCTGGGGATGGAGAGAAAATCCATCAGCCGCTGGCGGGCGTTCTCTCGCGTTGCGGCGATGTGGGCGAGCACTTGGGAAAGCGGCGAGGCTTGCATGACAGGCAATATGGCCCCGCCCGCCGAACTTCGGAAGCGGGGGGCGGACATCTGCATCCACTAAGCCGTGCAGCGCGTACGTCCTTTGAATAGGAACAGCTGGCGTGTATGCGGGGCGCGGATGGCCGATCCGGCACCATGTGCCCCGCGCCACCATCCAAGCCAGCAAACCGCCAAGGAGCAAGCCGCCCATGCCGGCAGAGGCCGACTTCGCATCGCCAGCGCCGACCGACGCGGAGCTCATTGCCCGCTGCGCCGCGCAGGATCGCGCCGCCTTCCGGGCGCTCTACTCGAAATGGAGTGCCCGGCTTCACGGAGTGGCCCTGCGCATCACGCGTGACCCGGCGCTCGCAGCCGATGCAACCCACGATGCCTTCGTGCAGGTCTGGCAGCAGGCCGGCCGGTTCGATCCGTCCAAGGGCGAGGCATCCTCCTGGCTGACCACGCTGGCACGCTACCGGGCGCTGGACATGGTGCGCCGCCGCGGCCGCGAAGTGCTCGGCCACGAATCCGCCGAGGAACCCGATCTCGGCCCCGATCCGCTGAGCCAGCTCTTGACTGCCGCTGATGGCGGGGCCCTAAAGCGCTGCCTGGACATGCTGGCCGCCGACCGCAGGCAGCTCGTGCTGATGGCCTTTGTGAATGGCCTCAGCCACAGCCAGCTTTCCGCTAAGCTCGACATGCCGATCGGCACCGTAAAATCCTGGATCAGGCGCAGCCTGCTCGGCCTGAAAGAGTGTCTCGCATCATGAGCGACTCAACCGATCCCGGCCCCGAAGCCACGCTTGCAGCGGAATATGTGCTTGGCACCCTCGATCTGGCAGAAGCCGAGGCCGCAACGCTGCGCCTCGTAACCGACACCGCATTCGCGGCCGAGGTGGCTTTCTGGGAAGGCCGCCTCGCCCCGCTTGCGCTGCTGTCGCCGCCGGTCGCAGCGCCCGCCGATCTATGGACACGCATCGAGGACAGCACCGCTGGCGCCAGGGCAAGCGATGCTGCCGAAAGATCGCCCAGCTTGCGCGCTGCGAATGACAACCGGCTGATCTGGTGGCGCGCTGCCACGTTCGCTGGGCTGGCGGTTGCTGCCGGACTCGCCATCTTCATCGCATTGCGGCCTCCTCCACCCCCGCCGGTGCTGGCCGTGCTGACACCCTATGGCACACCAACGCCTGTGCTGGTGGCATTGGCCGGACCGGACGGGGCCATTACCCTGCGGCCGACCGCTACGATCAAAATCCCGTCGGACCGCGACCTCGAACTCTGGTCGCTCGCGGCCGGCGCCAAGGTGCCGGCGCCGCTGGGCGTGATCCCGCAAGCCGGCAAGACAGTGCCGCCCGGCGTGGCGTCCGGCACCACGCTGTTGGTCAGCCTGGAACCGAAGGGCGGCTCGCCGACTGGCCTGCCGACCGGCCCGGTGCTCTATGCCGGCAGGCTGGAGAGATTCGAGTAGCCCGCATCGCGCTTGGGCGATGCGGGAATCTGGCCAGGCGGCTGCCGAGGCTTCCCTGCATCGCCGAAACGCACTGCGGGCTACATGATCCAACGCCAAACCCGAAAAACCATCACCCCCTTGCGCCTTGCGCCGCAGAATCGCATCTTCACCAACCGGCGCGACAGACGAGGATTTTATGGACGGCGGAACTGAGGCGCGGCGGATCACCATCCACGCGCCCGAGGATTTTTCCGGCATGCGCGACGCCGGGCGGCTGGCGGCCGAAACCCTCGACATGATCGCCCCGCATGTACGCCCCGGTGTCACCACCGGAGAGCTGGACAGGCTATGCCACGAGTTCATCGTCGCCCACAACGCCATACCGGCGCCGCTGAACTATCGCGGCTTCCCGAAATCCACCTGCATCTCGATCAATCATGTCGTCTGCCACGGCATACCAGGTGAGCGAAAATTGCTGGATGGAGACATCTTGAACATCGATGTCACCGTGATCCTAAACGGCTGGCATGGCGATACCAGCCGCATGTATGTGGCCGGCACGCCCAGCACGCGCGCCCGGAACCTGCTGGATGTCACCTACAATGCACTCATGAAGGGGGTGGAGGTGGTGGCTCCCGGCGCCACCGTCGGCGATATCGGCCACGCGATCCAAACCTACGTGGAATCGAACAGGTTCTCCGTGGTGCGCGATTTCTGCGGCCACGGCATCGGCCGCACGTTCCATGCAGCGCCCAATATCCTGCATTTCGGCCGCAAGGGCGAAGGACCCGTGCTGCGCCCCGGCATGTTCATCACCATCGAGCCCATGGTGAATGCCGGCCGCCCCGAGGTAAAAGTACTGGATGACGGCTGGACCGCGGTCACACGCGACCGCAGCCTTTCCGCCCAGTTCGAGCACATGGTGGGCGTGACAGAAGAGGGCTGCGAAATCTTCACCCTCTCCCCCGCCCGCCTGCACCAGCCGCCCTACGGCGTCTGACAACGCAGCGACACAATGAGCAGCGACACCCAAACCGATCGTGCAAGTGAATTTCTTGTGCAACTGGAATTATTGGCAGATAAGAACAAGCCAAAACTTCTCCGCCGCCCGCCGGCCGACCGCAGGATCATGCCCGAGCCAGCGGCAGCCATGCCGTCACCCATGCCCGCCACCAGCATGGAACTGCACCGCGCCCGCATGCGCGCCAAGCTTTTGTCCTTCGGCCCGGAGGCTCTGGCCGATCACGAGCTGCTGGAAATGACGCTGTTCCTCGCTTTGCCGCGGCGCGACACCAAGCCGATCGCCTACCGGCTGCTCGCCCGTTTCGGCAGTTTCGCCAATGCGATCGCCGCCCCCGCGGCGCAGATCGAAGCGGTCGACGGCATGGGCGAGGCCAGCGCCGCCGCGCTCAAAATCGTTCAGGCTGCCGCGCAGAGATTGGCGAAGGCCGAAATCATCGGGCGCCCCGTGCTCTCGAATTGGGACGCGCTGATGGATTACCTGAATGCGGTGATGGCGCGCGAAAAGATCGAACAGTTCCGCATCCTGTTCCTCGACAACAAGAACCGCCTGATCGCCGACGAGGCGCAGGCGAGAGGCACGGTGAACCACACCCCGGTCTATCCACGCGAGGTGGTGCGCCGCGCGCTCGAATTGCAAGCCGCCGCCATCATCCTTTCCCACAACCACCCGAGCGGCGACCCCACCCCCTCGCGCGACGACATCGTGATGACGCAACAGATTGTGGAAGCGGCCAAGACACTTTCGATCGCCGTGCATGACCACGTGATCGTGGGCAACGGAACCTGGCTGAGTTTTCGGCAGGAAGGTCTTTTGTAGCCCGCATCGCGCTTGGGCGATGCGGGGCCGTGTCCCGGCGCGCGTCATGGCTTCGCCTGAGGCGCGTTGCAGCGTCGTATCGAAGTTTTGCGGCGGGATGGCGTTGCGGGCGACCTAGAGGAAAAGAGAGATTTCCTGCGGCCAACGCATGATGGGGTCATCGATGGGTCGTGTCCCGGCGGGCGGTCGCGTGGGATTTGAATTCTTTGGTGGCAAGGTGTTGGCCTCTGGCGGTGATGGTTTCGGCTTCGTTGGGGGGGATGGTTTCGCCTACGGGGCCATGCGAGCCTCTTAGTGCCGGAGTGAGATGTTTGGGCTTGGGGTTTCACGCGGGATCGGATCGGGTTGCCGGCGGTTGGTGGGGTTTCGTCATGCGGACGATATATGCGGCTTCTGGCAGGGGTGAGCGGCTGGCATGCCAGGTGAGCTGCTGGATGTGTGGCGCGATTATCCTGGCGCATGCTGGCTTGCTGATGCGCAGCTATTGGCTGTTCGATGAATATCTGTCGATAGGGCGGCAGCGGCTGGAAGGCTGGCATTGGCTGCTGGGGCTCTACCGGGACTGGTCGGGGCGGGTCATTTCTGTTGCTTTGTTTGGGGTTTATGGAGCGGCGGTGAATGCTTTCCACCGGCCGCTGGCGGTGTGGTGCAATGCGCTGCTGTGGCTGCTGCTAGGGGCGTGTTGCATTGGACCGGCGTGGCTGGGCAACCGGGTTGTGCGGCGGCGGCGGATGGCGATGGCGTTTGCGTTGCTGGCGCTATGTCTGCTTGGGCATAGCGTGAACGAAGTTTTCTATTGGTCGGCCGCGGCACTTGCGTATTTGCCTACGCTGGCGGGGGCGTGCTGGCTTTTCTGGTGTGTTGTGGATGGGTTGGAGGAGAGGCGCATTGGCGCGGCGCTGGCGCTGGTGCTGATTGCCGGCAGTTCGGAAGTCGGGCTGCTTTTGGCGGGGGCCTTTGCGGGGTTGGTAATTCTGAGGGTGCTTGCCGGCGGGCTGCGCTCGCCGTTGGTGGATGTGGTTTGCGTGTTGCCAGGCCTGTGCGTCGCCTTGGTGGATGCGGTTGTGGTGATGCGCAGCCGGGGTATGACGGCGGAGTTGCTTGGGCCGGCAGGTGCCACGTTTCATCATCCGCTCGCGAGTTTGGCGGCGGCGGTGCCAGCATTTTTTGTGGATGCGGTTGCGGGGGAGGCGGGGTCGTCGGTGTGGCCGGCGGCGGTGGGGCATGTGGTGAGCGACTTGCTGGTGATGCTGGGTGCGCGGTGGTGTTTGGAGCCGGAACGGCGGATCGCGGGTTATGGGCCGTACTTGCCGGTTCTTGCGGGGGCGTTCGTGATGGCGGGATTTACGAGCGAGGTGGGGGCCTTTTACCAATTCGGCGAGCCGTGCTGCGAGCGGCATGAGACGATGCGGCAGTGTTTCCTGCTGCTGGGGTTTGCGGCAATCGGCGCGTGGTGGGGCGCTGTTTGGCCGCCAAAAAACGGGGTTGGCATGGGCGCGGCGGGACCGTTGATGGCAGCGGTGGTGGTGTTGGCTGTGCCGCGTGTGCCGGAACTGTTGCCGGAATACAGGATGATTCCGTTGGCGATGAAGGCGCGAAAGGCGACGTGGCGGTCGGGGATGCAGGCGGGCCCTGGGGAGATGGTCTTTGTCGATGGTCCGCACGGAAGGCTGATCTCTGGGGGCGGGTTTCCACTTGGGACCTATCATTTGGATCGGGATACGGCGGGGGCTGGATGGGTGGTTATGAAATTTTTTGACAAGCGGGATTTGCGGGTTGTTGCTCAGGAGGATGAGGCGAAGCCCAACATGTGAGGTGGGGCCGCGGGTCGGCCCTGTTTGGCCCCAGCGGGATTCCGGGCTAAACACCCGCACCATGCGCTTGATGTTTGCCGCCGTCCTCCTGGCCCTCCCGCCCGCCGCGCTGGGACAGGTGACCACCAACACCCAGGCGCTGGAGTCACTAAAATCGGCGCCACCACCGGACACCTCGGCCGCCGCACCTGAAACCCAAAAACCTGCGCCCCGGCATGCCCGGCACGCCACCACACGGACGGCTCATACCACTACGCCTGTGAAACCGACACAAAAGCCGCCCTTCGTGCCGCCCGCGCCACCCACCAACCCAGTGATCGCGCCGCCGCCGCTGGTGATGCCCAACCACCCGCCGCCACCACCGCCTCCCGTGCCGCTGCGGGCGGACGCAGCAGGGGAGGTGAAAACACTGCCCGAAGGCACCCGCATCACCTTCGCACCCGGCGGGTCCACGTTGAATCCCGCGACCTTCGGCGCCATCCTGGCGATCGCCGAACAGGCGAAGGCCAACCCGGCCATGACCTTGGGCGTCACCGCCTGGGCACCCGGCACCACCGACGATCCCTCCACGCCCCGCCGCCTTTCGCTCGACCGCGCTCTGGCCGCCCGCGCCGTGCTCATCGCCAACGGCATTGTGAGTGAGCGTATCCGCACAATCGCCAAAGGCATGACCGATCTCGGCACCAGCGCCCCGCCCGACCGCGTGGACATCACCAAAATCCTGCCACCGGCGGCAAAGAAGTAAGAAGAATCTTCTTTTTCTGAATAAAAAGAAGCAAAAAGACTTTTATTTCTGTGCCAGCCCAACGATTCGGGCCATTGCCTCAATCGAGGACGTTGCAAAACAACAAAAGTCTTTTGGTTCTTTTCTTCAGAAAAGAACATTCTTCCTTGTTACCTTCCGTTACTCTCTGCCGCCGCCAGCAGCCTCCCCACGTTCCGGCCAATACAAACTTCTCATAAAAACATATTCCATGCTCACCATTACCCATCCTTCCCGAGGTGCCCCATTGCCGCTCGATGACCCGAACCGGCCGGCCCGCCTGCTGATGGTGGAAGACGATCCCGAGATCGCCGCGATGGTCAGCAAAATGCTGAACGGCCATGGCTACCAGGTGCAGCGCATCCCCGATGGCCGCGAACTCGACCGGGTGATGAAGCGCGACCCGATCGACCTCGTGATCCTCGACCTCATGCTGCCGGGCGAAGACGGCCTCTCCATCTGCCGCCGCTTGCGCAAGGCGCACGCCGTCCCTGTTCTGATGCTCACCGCACTGGCCAGCGAGGCCGACCGCGTGATCGGCCTGGAAAGCGGCGCCGACGATTATCTGTGCAAGCCCTTCGCGCCGCGCGAATTGCTGGCCCGGGTGCGCGCCCTGCTCCGCCGCGCCCGCTGGACCACCACCGCCCCCGGCGAAGAACCCACCTGCTATGCCTTCGACGGCTGGATGCTCGACGTGCTGCGGATGAACCTGTTCTCGCCCGACCGCCTGCAGGTGCCGCTCACCTCGGCCGAATTCGCCCTGCTCAGCACTTTTTGCAGGAAGCCGCAGCAGGTGCTCTCGCGCGAGAACCTGCTCGCGCTGATGCACAACCAGCCCGCGGCCGTGTTCGACCGCGCCATCGATACGCTCATCGCGCGCCTGCGCCGCAAGATCGAGACCGATCTGCGCGAGCCAAGCCGCATCAAAACCGTGCGCAATGGCGGCTACATTTTCACCCCGACCGTCACACAAGCCGCGCGATCCGATTTACCGTGAAGCTGGGTGTGAAGCTGGGGTCGACCACGCAAACCCAGGTGGCGCTGGTGGTCGCCGGCTCGGTGGTGCTGGCACATGTCGTGGCCGGCCTGATTGTCTGGCTGCTGCTGCATGCGCGCCAGCCTGAGCCGCTGCCCGCGATCGGCCGCGGCGCTGCCACCTTGCTGGGCGAGCTCTACGATAGCGGACCGCAGGTGCGGCCGGCGGTGCTTGAAGGGGCCGCCCGCGCCGGCATCCGGCTGCGGCCGTTGGCCTTCGATGAGGCCAGCGGCTGCACTGTTCAGGATCGGCCGGCGCCCCACGATGAGCGCTTTGGCGGGCGGCAGCGCGCCAAGGTTGCCATCTGCTTGCCGGCGCTGGCGGATGGAGTGCAGACCGCCTTTCAGACGGCAGGCGGCGCCTGGCTCGGGGTGATCGACTCGCTGAATGGGCCGGCGATCCGCCGCGCGCAACCTGGGGAACGGCCGCCGCCCTATGCCCTGTTTGGCACACTCTTCGGCACCGTGTTGATCACGGTGGTGCTGTGTGTGTGGGCCTCGCGCCGAGTCACATCGCCGCTGCTGCGCCTGGCGGAGGCAGCGGAGCAGGTGGATGTGGAGCATGGCGGCACGGTGCCGCTGACCGGCGGTACCTGGGAGATTCGCAAGCTCGCCGACGCCTTCAACGGCCTGATCCGCCGGCTCGGCGGCTACGCCGCCGACCAGCGCCGTCTGGTCGCCGGCGTCAGCCACGATCTGCGCACGCCGCTCACCCGCCTGCGGCTGCGGCTTGACCAGGTGGAGGATGTCTCGCTGCGGGCAAAACTGCTACACGACGTGCATGCGATGCAGAATGTGGTGGATTCAAGCCTGTCGCTGATTCGCGCCCAGGATGGCGGGGCGCAGATACGCGACGTGGATGTGGGCGCGCTGCTCGCCACGATCGTGGACAATTTCACCGATTCGGGTGCCGACGTGGAATTCACCGGCCCATTGCACCAGAAACTGCGCTGCGATGCCGCCTTGCTGACCCGCGCCATCGAAAACGTCGTTGAGAACGCGCTGAAATTTGCCGGACGCGCCGAGGTGACGCTACGCGAGGAACCGGGCACCGCAGTGATCGAGGTAAGCGACGATGGCCCCGGCATCAGCGAGGAGCAAAAGCAGCGCGTATTCGAGCCATTCTATCGCGGCGATGAATCGCGTGGTGCCACCGAGGGCAGCGGCCTGGGCCTATCGATCACCCGCGCGCTGATCCAGGCACAGGGCGGCACGGTAACTCTGCACGATGCCGCACCCTCGGGACTATGTGCAAGGCTCTGTCTGCCAAGCCAGTAGCACGCATCGACTAAGCGCAATACGATCTATTCTTGCAAACAACATAAGAGTCCTTTCGTTCTTTTCTCGCAACCACCCAGATTCCCTTCCGCATGTGGGCGGGTTAAAGTGGAGGCGAGGGCTGCACAGCTAAACCGAGAATGAAAGGTGGTTTTTTTTCATCCGAGCACCGTGCAGCGGGGAGAGGGCCCCATGCCGGCCACTCGCATAGAAGGGGGAAAAGCTGGCCAGTGACCTCATGCTTAAGAAAAAAATATCTACTCCTAAAGTATAGATAATTCCGTTCGCAGCCAGCCATACTGGAGAAGTTACAGTACGATGCATTGAAGTACGCCCGAAATCGCCTATCGTCTTGGCATTGGAGAAACAACCGATGCAGCAATCCTGCCGAAATCTGTTCACTCACGCGATTTTTGTGGGCTGCCTGCTGGCGGCATCCGATGCTGCTTCAGCTTCACAGGTCACAACCAACATAGAGGGGATTGGCACTGCCGAAGCGCCGCCCGCCGGGTTCGATGCACTCCACGCAAATGCCGCGGACCTGAAACGCTACGGATTGCCGGCGCGGCCCGATGCCTTGCGGTCCCCCGCCGCCTATGGGGCCTGGGTGCACATCGTGGGCAGCGCAAGACACTTCATGGCGCCAATTCTGCGGCAAAGAGAGACCCGGCATTTACCCTTGAACCGAGTGAACAAGGCTGTGGTGCCAGGCGCCAACCGCAATTCAAGTTTCGTCTATTCCACTAACTGGAGCGGCATTGCCGATGCCGGCAATGTAGCAAGTTTCGGGTCAAACTCGATTTACGTGCTCTACGGGGAATGGGTGGTTCCCATTGCCCAGCAGGCCCTCGGCACCTGCAGCGGTGGCACCGATTATTCCGCTATCTGGATGGGCATTGACGGCTATAACACTAACAATACCGACGTTTTCCAGGGTGGCACCGAGGCGGATGCTACCTGCTCGGGTGGATATACGAGGCCCGACTACTATATCTGGTTCGAGTGGTATCCGAATTACAGCTATGAGATCACCAATCTACCGGTGGGTGCCGGTGACGACGTGGCCGGCGTGCTGGTGGCCAATAGCAGCACCAGCGGTTCGTTCTACGTGATCAGCGAAACGACCGGCGTCTATACCACCGTTGTGCTCAGCGCGCCTGCCGGCACCTATCTCGCCGGCACCAGTGCCGAATGGATCGTTGAACTGCCAAGCGTAAACAACGTGGAAGGAACACTTACGAATTATACCGCCGACTTCATGACGAACACCGTCGCCGTAATGAAGAACGGCACCGCTTTCGACGGCGGATTCAGCAACGCTGCCTTTCCGCTCTATGCCATCACCATGGTTGATAAGAATAGAAATCCTATTTCTGAACCGCTCGCGATCGGCGGGTCGGGAACAAGCTACGAAGTTGAAGGGTCGGCCAGGTAAAACCCGCCACCGCCCGGCGTCAGAATACTCACCACATCCCCCTCCGCCAACGCGATGTGCGACACCGGCTCCAGCGAAGTACGGCGTCCGTCCGCATGGTCCACCCATTGTTGGCCCACCTTGCCGTCCTCGCCGCCCCGCAGCCCGAAAGGCGCAATCCGGCGGCGTGAGGCAACGATCGTCGCCGTCATCGGCTGCAGAAAACGGATGCACCGCACCGCGCCGTCACCTCCCGCAAATTGCCCCGCCCCGCCCGAGCCGGCGCGGATGGAAAAGCGTTCCAGCCTGACCGGATAGCGAAGCTCCAGCACTTCCGGATCCGTCATGCGCGTATTGGTCATGTGGCATTGCACGGCGGAGGCCCCGGCAAAGCCCGGCCCGGCACCACTGCCACCGCAGATCGTCTCGTAATACTGCATCGTCCCGTTACCGAAAAGAAAATTGTTCATGGTGGACTGGCTGCAGGCGGCAGCGCCCACGGCCGCCAGCAGCGCGCTACAGATCGCCTGGCTTACTTCGGTGTTCCCGGCAACAACGGCTGCATCCGGCGGCGGCGAGAGAAAACTGTCCGGCGGAATGATCAGGGTGATGGGCTTGAGGCACCCGTCATTCAACGGAATATCGGTGCCCACCAGGCAGCGGAACACATACAGCACCACAGCCCGCGTGATCGCCTCGGGCGCATTGAAGTTGCCCTGCCGGCGCGCACTGGTGCCGGAAAAATCAATAATCGCCGAAAGATTTTCCCGATCAACGCGCACATTTACACACAGCCTGGCGCCATCATCCATTTCATACTCAAAGTGCCCATCGGGCAGGCGATCGATCACCCGCCGCACGCACGCCTCGGCATTCTCCATCACGTGGCGCATATAGGCGCTCACCAAATCCCAGCCGTAGCGGTCCACCGCCAGGCGAAGCTCCCGCAAGCTCGTCGCATTGGCCGCCATCTGCGCCTTGATATCGGCCACGTTCAGGTCCGGATTGCGCGCCGGAAAACGCGCCCCCGCCAGTAGCGCCCGGAACGCGGGTTCCCTAAAACCGTGCGAATCCGCCAATAGAAAATCGTCGATCACCACACCCTCCTCCTCCAGGTTGCGGGAATTGGCAGGCGTGGAGCCGGGCGTAAGGCCGCCGATATCGGTATGATGGCCGCGGCAGGCGACAAAGAACATAAGACGCTCGCCGGGTTCATCAAATACCGGCGTTATCACGGTAATATCGGGCAAATGCGTGCCGCCATTGGCCGGATCATTCAGTGCAATAACGTCTCCCGGCCGCAATGTTTTTCCCCGCGCTCGCAGAACGGATTTTACGCTCTCGCCCATCGCGCCAAGATGAACGGGCACGTGGGGCGCATTGGCCACCAGCGCGCCTTGCGCGTCGAAAATCGCGCAGGAGAAATCCAGCCGCTCCTTGATATTCACGCTGCGCGCGGTATTCGCGAGCACAGCACCCGATTGTTCCGCGATGCTCATGAACAGGTTGTTGAAAACTTCCAGCAGCACCGGGTCGGGTTGCCCTGTCGCCCCGGCCATTTGGCCCTCGCGCGGTGCGTGGCGGCGAAGCACCATGTGATTGTGCCGGGTGATTTCCGCGCACCAGCCGGGCTCCACAACGGTCGTCGCCAAAGCCTCGCATATCAGCGCCGGCCCGGTCAGCTTATCGCCCGCAAGCAGGCTGCTCCGAGCAAATACCGGCGCGGCGTGTGGTTTGCCGCCGGTCCAGATGTGTGCGGTATCGATCGGCTCGGGCACCCCTTCCAGACGTTCAGGCAATACTGCTTCGTCTACCGTCTCCCCAGCTTGCAGCACTTCCACCGCCACCGCTTCCACCGTCAGTTCCCGATCCGGCACCAAGAACCCGAACCGCGCCTGATGAGCTGCGCGGAAATCCAGCTGCATGGCCTCCAGCGTCCCCATCTCAACCGTCAGCGCAGACTCGCTCCCTTCGTAACGCAAATGCACCAAGCGGCGAATATCCATCGCGCTCAAATCGCCACCCTGCGAGAGCAGCGTGGCACACCCCGCCTCGGCAAGCCGCGTGGCCAGCGACCCCAACACCGCCAGCAGCCCTTCATCCAGCCGCATTTCCACCGCCTGCGTGCGCATCACGCTGCGATCGGCCAGGCCCATGCCGTA
>Ga0116231_10004063_pt1 | contig 29857 bp, 26 predicted proteins | sample S1TSphgellanicum_2_FD_89695 | JGI IMG/M metagenome (GOLD analysis project Ga0116231, IMG submission 89695) | Host-associated microbial communities from peat moss isolated from Minnesota, USA - S1T2_Fd - Sphagnum magellanicum MG | ecosystem: Host-associated > Plants > Peat moss > Unclassified...
GCCCCCCCCCCCCCCCCCCCCCCAAAACCCCCTTTCCCTTGCGGCCCCAACCAAAGTGAATGGATGGTGGGATGGTCAACATAGTGGGAACTAGGGAAAACTAAAAAATATCCTCCTTTAAATCCCCCGCCCCCCAAACTTAAAAGGAAAAAATGCAAGGCACATTCAGTGTGTGCTTGGGCCTTCCCATTGGCTGCATGAAATTTCTCCTCCCAAAAAAGTTTATCACCGTTTTTGGCGTGACCTTTACCCCTCACAAGTCCAACTTTTTTTATTTGAATTTGATTGGCCCCGGCAAAAAAAAATTGAAACTATGAAGGCTCACAAAAATTGAAGATTCTATGGACAAATGGAGTGCCTCCCCTTTGGCCCACCAATATATGTGAGAAGGGGAGGACTTTGAGCAAAACATATGGGATTAAAGCAAGGTGCGATTGGGAACACCCATGGGGAACACATTGGGAACCTACTGGAACAAAAGAAAAATGAAAAAAATCTTCCTCTTTTAAAACCTACTTTTTGCAATGTAGCATTTGATTCAAATATGTGTCAAGTATATTCTACCAAAGAGAAATTAAAATATAATTTTTGGTGAAGACCTTGAATATACAATGATTTTTATGCTATAACTTCATACATGTATATTTCATTAATTTTTTTAATGAAAAAGTAGGTTTGAACACCATATTGACCAATCTATTTCAAACCTATTTGTTCCCTACTTTTATTATTCCAATTTTTTTGAAATTTTGTAGTTGATTTACAATGAACCCAATTGAGGGTTCAATAGTTTCAAAATGAAATTTTCATAAAATTTGAATCTACTTTCTTGTGTTTTTGTGAAAAACTACCTCTTTTTTAACTTGATATTTTTTCAAGAACTTTTTCTATATAGTTTGCCATGTTTTCACCCTTTGGTGTTGTTGGAAGATCTTGATGAGCAAGATTTAATGGAATTTATTTGGTAAAATTTGGATTCAGAATGAAGGAAATATTAATTTTTAAATGATTTTACCGCTGAAAATTCAAATAAATTCCAAAAAACTAGGTTTTGGAAGGAAAAATCAGTTGAGGATGTGGTAACATTTGGGCCAATAGCACAAGCCACACTAGTTGTCATTGATAGTAAAGAGATTTCACATGTGTATATAATTGGACACTATTAATGCATATTATGGTGAATTTTTCACAACTTTAATACTTTTCATTTGTCTATCTATGCAAACTTGTTTTATTTCTTTCATTTTAATTTTGTCACCTATGTTTTTTCTCATAACAATGGAAGAAATAGACCACTCATAGGTTATGGGCCCATAATACAAAGTCATCAAAAAGTTTGAAGGGAAGAATTTCATGTTGTGGAATTCAAAATTGAAACATTGTTCAAAGTGAGAGAATTCTTCTAATTGATCATTGGAGAATAGGTGAAAGTAGATGCATATGATGTTGGATTTCTTATTTATATGAGGAAGGAGGGAAGAACATCCAATCTCCTTGTCTAGGGCCTTTCTAACAACCAATTCATGAACATGTGGAAATAAATTACAACAAAGGGCATTTGAAAGACTCTTCAAAAGTGTAATGTTAACAAAAGCCTTGCCAACAAAAAAAATTTCACACAAAAATTCTTTTTGTTTTGGATGGAGCCACTTGACACAATGAAAAAACATCTAAACAAGCTTGGAGACATGGCTAATGAATTAGATGCCATTGAAGCAATCATCCCTAATGAAGTCAAGGTATTAGTTTTATTCATGAGTCTTTCGAATAATTACCAAAGTTTGATCACTTTTTGATAATTGTCTAATGTGAAAGATTATAGTTGGGACGATGTGAACATTAAAATGTTTTGAAACAAAGAACTCATGAAGAAGGAAAAATGAGAAATTCCACAAACTAATGGAGAGATGGCACTAATGGTCACATTTCACAAAATGTGAGACAAGAGTAACATGATGTTGACAACTTTTGTGGAGGTTAAGGCCATTGAATGAGGCAGTGCAAAAAGTGAAAAGTTGCCTTAAAGAATAAGAAAGCAAAAGAAGTTAACACTACTAAGAATAACCCTAATAGTGTTTAAACATTTTCATCAACATTATTGGCCACATTGGAAAACAATGCATGGTGCATTGAATTTGAAACTTTTTTGCACTTATGCTTTGAAAAGATTGGTTCAAGGGGCACAAAGAAATCACACCCATGAAAATCTACATGGGAGATGATACAACTTTGGAAACTATTAACATACTAGGTGATGTTGAAATTAACATGTTAGTGGGAAATGAAATTCTTGATGGCATTTTCAAGGATGCTTTGTATGTTCACAAGATTGTTAAAAATCTTCTTTTAGGATGGGAACATCATTTAGAAATATCTTCCAAGTTGGTGAATTTTTTTGTGTCATCAATAATGATCAACTTAAAATAGTGAGTGTAGGTCTATGTGATGATCATCTTTACAAATGAAATCAAAAACAATGAAATTGCCATAAATGCAAAATGTTGGAGCTAAACCAACTATAGCAATTCCAACAAGGACTTACTCGAAAATTGTTGTAACTACAATTTTCAATAAACATAAGTACAAAAACAAAGAGAAAAGGCTCAAATTGAAAATTGCCACAAGGACACCAATATTGATAGACTACATGGCACCAATGTTTAGGTCATTTTACTGTTAAAGATGTGAAGCTTCTGGTGATGTGAATAGATATAAAACAAAACAACTAGTAACAAAAGGTTCTACATAAACAATGGGCATGGACTTTTTTGAAATGTGAATGCATAGTAGCTAAGTTTGTTTTCATCATAACTTTGTTTACATTTGGAGAAATTTACAACTTAAAGATTTATCAAATGAACATGAAGAATGCCTTCCTAAATGGGGAACTATTAAAGATGGTGTAGTTAAACAAATATGAAATTGTTGAGAAAGAGAACCTAGTTTGTAAGTTGGGAAAGACTAGATATGGCCTATAACAAGTTTAACGTTCATTTGGAATGTAAAGATTAATACTTTTCTTTAGAACATTGATTTTGAAAGGAACAAGTTATATCAAAGTTTGTATGTACATAAGGATGAAAGAAATGTGAATGCATTTCTAGCAATGTATGTTGATGATCTTCTTATCTTAAATGAAAGTGTCAAGGTCATCAACATCAAAACACTCTTTAGTAGTGAGTTCAATATGAAGGATCCTAGAGAGGTAGAATATTGCTTTGGGATATAAGTGGTGAAAAGGAGAGAGGATAGAACCATTCATTTAGGTCAAGAAAAATACATAGAAGGTACTTTCAAATGACTTGTTATAAAGGAATGTAAACAAATTGACACACCCATTGACATCAATTCTAGACTTTGTTAGATTGATGAACCCACAATAATAAAAGATGTTGAAGAGATGGAGAAGGCACCTTACAAAAAAGTTATAGGTTGTTTCAAGTATGTCACGATAGCCATTAGACTAACAAGTTTACAAATCACCAAAATTCATTCATTGGAAAGCAATGAAGAGAATCTTTAGGTATTTAAAGGGCATAAAGAGTTTTTGGCTTCAATATTTTGGGTCACAACACAACCTAATGAATTACAATGTCATGTAATCATACATAGTTTGAATGATATGAATTAGGGAAGAAACATTGATAGCAAAGCATCAACCATTGGCTTTGGATTTATTATTAACTAAATTATTAGTTGGTTCAATAAGAGGCAATTAATAATTGCATTTTCCACCATAAATGTGGAATACATGTCAATGTTTCAAGTAATGTGGTTGAAAACATTTCTTGTTGAATTATTTTTTTTTTAAAAAGAAGTAACCACAATTTGTATAAATGATCAAAGGAAAATCTTTCATAAAAAACTTGGTCCACCACAATATATTGAAGCACATCAATATTTCCATCATTATGTAAGAAAATTAGCAAGCAGAAAACAAGTCATATTTGAAAATATTATAATACTAATGATATGGGTGTTGATATTTCACAATTTGGGAGTTTTTGGGCCAAAGCCTTATGAGTACATGGAAAGGTTAAGCTTTAGAAAACTTGTGATTTGATACCAAGTGGGAGTGTTAAAAGGGATGGTAACAAATCCAACAAGTAATTTGTGTCCATATTTACATTTCTTAGAATGTTCTTGTTCCTTTGGTCATCAAAACCTTTCATGGTTTTGTTACTCTTACTCCTTTGCTTATCAATGTTTCTCCTTGTTCTATTGTTCTTGTTCCTTTGCTTGTTAACACGTGATCTAGTTTTGCTACTCATTGGCATTTAACTTTTGGTTATACTACTTTTGTTTTTTTGTTTATCAACACTTTTCATGGTTTTATTACTTGTCAGTGCCTTTTTTTTAATTTTATTGTTCTTGCTCCTTTGTTTATCAAAACCTCTCCTAGTTTTTTCTATTACAAGTTTCTAATGACTTTCAAAGGATTAAAAACAAAGTTAATGGATTTCTTCTTCAAAGCAAACTTAGGTTCAACAAAGAAGGTGGCAAAAGAAAAAAGGTTTGTCATAAAATGAGCCATGAAAAGGAAAAAGGCTAGCAAAAGACAGAAACTTTTTGTTAATGAATGGAAACCATTACAACGAATGAAGGAAAGTGTGAAGGATAATTCGCATGATTTAGAAAACACTAATACCACTAACAAAATTTTGTCAGAATTTTTCAAAAATACACAAAAAAAAAAAAAACAAAGTTCTTTAAAAAAGTGAAGAGAAATCTAATAGGTACCATGCCCACTTTCACTACCTTTGATGTTGATTAAAACATTAAGGCAATGTCATTTTGTGATGGTTCTCTACTACTACAATTGACATTAATTATTGATTTCTTCATATTTCAAGAGGGGTGACATAGCTTTGTTTGTCAATGGTTTCTTCTTGTTCTTCTTCTTGAATTTAGTACCCTAGGATTGGCATTAAACTAATGATGTTTCTTTTTGTGTTTACAAAAGCTTTCAATGACAAGTTTAAATACAACTAAGGTTGGTGGCAATATTGTTGAACAAAAGGTTCACCTTATTGATGGTTTTTTTACATGTGGCTTAGATGCAAAATCTAAGGAATTAATATTTGTTACGCACAAAGGAGCTTTCCCTTTCATCGTGAACATATCTAGACATGCAATAGGATTGAAAATGACAAAATTTTGGACATATAAAATGTTGGAAGATTTTTTTTCATTTTTTCAAATTTTTGTGTTATTTTTAGATTTTTGAAATATAACTTATTTGTCTAAAATAAAACAACTTTTCAAAACCAATATGTGAAAACCACCTTTGAATACTAGCAGGGCAAACCTCAAGGGGACTAGGAAAAAACAAGAGGCAACTAATGAAAAAGACTAGAAGACGAAAGCGGGGTGTCAAAGTTCATGAAGGGCACCAAAAGAAAAAACGGTTTGGGGGGGGGGGCGGGGGGCACCTTCCTTTAAGTGGACCCCTTCCTTTTGGGAGGCATATCTTTGTCATCTCTTGTGCAAATTAGGCGATCTAAACGGCTGTGGGTGCGCCCAGAGATGAGCCACAACTTCTCTTTGGACGCCATGCCCAAAAAACCGACAACCAGCGCACCTTAATACTCTGAGCCCTTAAGTGTTCGGTGACCAACCTATCTACCCTAACTAAACTTGGATGTGAGAAATATTCCTTTGGCGGGGTCACACATACTGAGCACTGCCGGGGGATGCAATCAGCACTGAAATTGACCTAATCACATGTACAGTCTCTGGCACGAGAAAAACCTCAGTACGTATACGGCACAGGAAGACACACACCTTACCTACAAAGGAATACAACGAAACCACAGATCTTTGGCACAGCCGGAATTTCGCAAAAGCTTTCCTGGCCTCGTATATTGGCTGGAGATCGGTCTCAAACGACAACCATGGCTGCTGCAAGAGCTGGGAGAGTGTTGAGGCAGCAGGGTGGACAACTGAGGGGCTTATTACCAGTGGGCTCTCTTTTCTCTGGAGCACAAGGATGTGCCTCCTGGCAGACGACTATTCAGTTCAGCCCTGCTGTAGTAGGATCAACGAAAGCAGCTTCCATTTCTTCCCTGTGGAGGATCAATTCTCATGTTTCTTCTCAAGGTGGGACATTTTCTGAACCTAGAAAAGTGAAGGAATAGGTCCTTCCTTCTACAAGCTCGGTAACTTCTTTTCTTTCTGTTTGGACTGTCAATAGTCACTCTTCTGAGGAATTTTGCACCCTTGGTTTTTTTTGGTGGAGGAGTCATGTGGGAAGAGCTGCAGTTGTTTTATGAGAGTGTCATCTGGATGTCATATAAATTCTCTTGACCGGAAAAAAATCACCTATCTAAGCACAATGAATCCTGCAAGAAATAAGCCCACTTCTGTGCGATTGTATATGAGTATGTGTGTTGGGTGATGCAAAATATGACAGTTTTTCCATCACCCAACACCACACACACTGGAAGATTTGGTTCTCTCTTACCCCACTTGTTTGTTCAATTTTCTCCTCTATTAAATTCAGTTGATCCTTTGGGGTTTAATGTAGGGGGGAATTAGGGTTTGTAGGTGAGAAGATGTTGAGCTTTACATTGATGTGATTTGGTTTTTTTTTGTTTCCAGGAATAGGGGCATGGTATCAACAGCGTGCTGGAATCAAAGTAGCAGGAGAGGATCCAGACACTCATGATGATTTCAAGCCTGTGGAAAGGGATGCTGAATCTGCACCCTCAGTGCATGAGACCATCCAAAAGGTTTGGTTGATTTATGTTGTCAAAATCTTTATCAATCTGTACGTATACTTTTGAGGCTGCTGTTTGGTTATTAGTTTTGGTTGTCTGCAACTGACGTGGATATTAGGCAGTTTACCCAGGGACCACCATGTGTTTGGCAAATTGGTTTACTCCTCAAAGCAGCTTGTTTGCACAATCAAGTCCATTGCTTTTGGATTAATAAGTTCACCAACAGGTTTTAGCTGTGTTTGTACCCATGTATAAAAACCTGCCCTAACTTTTGTAGTGTATTTGGATGACCATTATAAGGTGCAAGAACTCAGTAAGGATCTTCCGAAATGCAAGAAAGCTTCTGTGGTGGAAGCTCATGCCCTCAGAAAATTAGGGCAGGTTTTTATGATGGGGGAGGGTAGGGCCGAGGGCGCTACCCTTGTCCTTTACAGAAAATAGTTAGCCAAGGTGTGATGTCTGAGTGGATTGACCTGAGTATTTGCTAAGCTGTGCAGGATTGTCAATGATGGGGACAAAAGTCATAAACAAGTAGTTGATGTTCCCTGGCTTTCTGATTGTTTGTCTATGTGTGAATGCACTTATATAGGACATAAAGGAGAATCCAGTGATGGTGTACATGAAGGGGGTTCCCGAAGCCCCCCAGTGTGGCTTCAGTGCAACAGTTGTTCGAATTTTGGCAGAGCATGGTGAGCTTTCCCTATCATCTCATTGTGTCAAAGTCTATGCAAAAGACTGTCTACCAGCCTCTTTCTGTGCAAACTTCCAGCTCCATTTGATGGCATGTGGACATAATCACCACCAATCAGGGCATGTGAAATGATAGCATTTTTTGTTTGATTGTTTCCCCAACATTTTGAACAGATTTTTATTTACTGACAGACACATGTTTTTGGATCCAGGACTTCCAAACCTGACCCCTTGTTTTCTGAGTGTTTAGTACCATCCTTGGAAGAGTAATCCAAGCATATGGATGGGGGAAGTGCAGGTGTGAAGTATAAGTCCCGAAATGTGCTGGTGGATCAGGAGCTGAGAGATGGCATTAAGAGCTTTAGGTGAATCCAAACTTCTAAATCTGATGTTACTGGAAGATTGTAACTTATTGGTGCTAGGATTGCAAGGGGAACTTTCTAGCAGTGAGGATGAATGCTGGTGTGTTAGAAATCTACAACTTACATTGGGTGTTCTTGGTTAGGGGTTAAGATTCAGGGCTCAGGTTTATGCCTCAATGATTTCATGTTGACAGAAGAAGGCAACTTGTTCCCTACATGCAGAGTATACTTTGTCAGTATAGATCACAGCAGCATTATTGTTCAGGAGGTGGAAATATTCCATCAGGATGTCACTTGGTCTGCTTCTTGATGGTGGGAGGTTTGAAGGAAAGACATGATTCCAGGCAGGAACTAGATAGGCTACCTGTATCATTTTTGTTTCAACAAGGCTTGGAAACTGTGGGTCATTTCTAGTCATCTGGAATATCTGAAACTGGAGGATTCTGATTTAAAATCTGAAACTGCAGCAAATGGCCAACTGTTCCTCAAGTTTATGTGGCAGGCGAATTTGTTGGAGGTTCAGACATTCTTATCTCCATGCACCGGGTAAGTCTACATAACCATCCTAGTGAGTTTTTGGTTGCCTGATCCTCTGGAGAAATTGAAGCAACAAGCTTGGGTTCTGGCAAGCTTTAACTGCTCACATGAACCTTACAAACAGTTTAGAACCAAAAATTTGACTATGCAACTTGAAGCATAATGTAGTGAGATGCCAGTCTGACACAATGACATTCCATTTAACCAATTATACAAGCAAACTCAAGAGTGTAAAACTGGATTTTAAGATTGCAGCCCAGATTCATTCTTCTCAGATTTTGGCATTGAGAAGTGAGCAGAATTTCAGATTTAAACCATGCAGAATAATACCAAGGCATCTGCTATTACTCAGGTCCTGAAGTCAGATGTCTGAGCAATACGGTTACCTAGTTTGCTTCTGCTACTTTGCCCAGTACTGGTAAATGAAACATGTGTCCATAATGCCCCAGAGGGTCTGGTTGTGGACTCTGGTCAATTAAGGCCCCTCATACTGGAAATTGAATGTGGACAGTCAGGGGAGCTCCAGGAGATGCTGAAGGGTCTAGAGAAGGAATCTTGAGCAGTCTTTTCAAATTGCCATTCCTTTAGGACCCATGTCCTTATTCTCAGTGGTTGAACAGGAGGAGCTCAATCCAGCTGATGGCTTTAAATAAGAAGACTTTACATGTCAGAAGGGACGCTGATCCCAATAATTGCTTCAATTGGAAGGCAAGATGTCTTCAACGGTACAACATGCAGGTATAGTGCTGTGTTTGATGCTCATTTGCTCATGAGATTGGTCAATGTGGAGTCGGCAAATTAAACTTAGTGGGTTTTGAGTCAATGAAGAGGCCTCATACAGACCATATATCAATCTTTCTACTTCTTCACAGTTTATTTTTATTAGTTGTTCTGTGTTTGAACACATTCAGTCCCAGGATTCTCAATGGTCATGCTCCTATAACCAATTGGTGAAGGCTAGGCTTGACTTGGCCATGTATGTTCCTTTAGAAGGAATCAGGTGCTCCAGGATGATATACAGCATAGAGGTTTGTAAAGAAACCAATACAGTATTGCCAGAGAGATTGGTGGATGGGTGTAGAGGCTTTAAAAGGGAACTCTGTTTTGAACCCTTTGACAAGTGTTTTGTTCTTCTTCCATTGACAAAACCACCTGTGGTGTCCAATCTACTGGTTAGCTTGAGACATGGTCTGAAGAGGACACATGGCTGTCAGAGTCCTGGATGCAACAGAACTATCTGACTGAACATTGGATGGTGATGTAAGGGGAAAAATCTGCTTGGAAGAAATTACAATTGACTTTGTCCAAGTCACTGGTGCATGCTGCCCACTACTTGGTTTTGGTCCTCGTTGTGTTGTCTGTCATTAAGTTTAGCCTTTGAGGTCCAAATGATGGATCTGCATGATCCACTTCTTTAGTGATATCTAACAAGGCTTTCAAAGTTTTTAGAGTATCTTTAGTTCATAAGCAGTATTCTAGTTGGTCTCAAATTCTTGAACTTTAGGTTTTCTTTTTCAGTGCTTACCTTTTGATGTCCTGATAGTGTAAATGTTTGTGATGAGTCTGGGTTCTTAAGGAAGCAGGACTTGCATATAACCACTATAGCCTTCAATTGTGTAAACCATGAACTGTTTGGACTTCCCATCAATGTCCATTTTGATGAGAGCAACCATCATTTTGAGTCATATATTATTCAAATTTTACCATCTTATTGATGGGGTGACCCTCACCTATGAATACTATTCTTTGGGTAGTACTCTCTTCTGGGAAATCTGAAACCTTCATTGTGAATAACGCTAATTTTCTGAACCTATTATACAATAGAGATATCCTTAAGCTACCCTGTCCTATGCCAGATTTCATGTTGATTTTCTCATTTCACTCTGACTTTGCACTCTAAAAGTCCAGCAAATAGGAACCTGACTTCAAAATAGGGCATGAACTCAAGGAATTTTTTTCTAAATTGTAACTATGCCTTGTCTACCTGGGGTTTCAACCGACCTAGGCTAGCTAAACTAGCTACTGAGTTCACCTAGTACCCACCTATGTTACTTATTTGTTTAGGCTACTTACCTAGGAGAGCAGCTTAGAAACATTTTTTCTTCTTATGTTGGAAACAGGGGATGTGAGACTAAACTAGTTTAATGACAAATTTAGGTGTTATTTTCAGTTTGATCCCCTATTTTTTCACAATTTAAAAATGAATGTCATAATTTCAGGTCTTGTGCCCGGTTTAAGCCAGATTGACTCTGTAGATCCCCTGTCTGTGCTACTTTAACAATGTCTGAAATACCCAACATACTCTTTACCAAATTCCTTCCAAAGATTGAGAAAGAGTGTTCTGGATTTCAAGATTGATCTTTATGAAGGTGAAGCTTTAGGGACAAGTAATGATATCTCCATGTTTCTGTCTTCAGCTTGTGTGCATATGTTGCTGTTGTGAATTGGGAAGCATTATCAACATGTTAAAGTTAATAAAATGTCTCTTAATCAAGCAAAAAATTTCATCACAACCATTTTTTTCCCTTGGTGCTTTCTTTGGAATGGGAACTGGTTTAGGGATTTTTTGTAAATCAAAATCCCTTTCTGCTTGTGCTTCAACCTTTCACTTTCTGCTCCACCTTTCCATTCACTTCCATTTCGTGCACTTAGAAAGACTGAAAATGAACTCTTTCTAACAATCATCTTGTGACGATTCACAAAACCAACCATGTTAACTCTAAAATTGGTCAAAACTGAGGGAGCTGGTGTATTCTCAACAATGTTTTCAATCCTTGACATGTCTGCTATCCTCACAAAATTTTAGCAACAAGGCTAAAAGTTAAAAAATAAAAAAGAGCAAAAATAACAAAGAAATGAGCAACCTTGGACCCTTGCTTACACTTAGATTTTTCAAAGCATGAGCTCTCTTTGAAGCTCTTTTTTCTGGTCTGGACTAATTGGTTTTCCATCCAAAACGATGTCATGTAAGCTAAATCACAATTTGATTTGTCTTGGTCCTCATCCCTCATCTAAAGTCCTTGGGACCAATTTAAAGCTCTTGACCAATAGAAATACTTGATTTCATAGAACCCTGCTCCTTGCAGCCTTCTGTAAAGTGGCCCTAAGATTAGTTGGAAGTTGTAGTTCAAGATCTGCCGGACATATGTCTCCAATATTTGTGAAGGAGTCTAAGGTTTTTTTATAATTGTTATTTTATTTGAAAGCAACTCCCTGCACAGAAGTTTTTTAGGTCAATTGAAGGACCTTTCTACAGATCACATTGCAGACCTTCTGCCATTTGAAAAAAAAACCTCGAGTGCTTTATGCTGGAAATGCCTGCTCCCACAGGCCTCTCCTAATTATCAGACCTACACCCCAGGGCTTCCGCTCTCTAGGCTATGACTCCCAAATTAGGGGAGGCCTTGGGGAGCAGGCCTTCCCCCTGTAATGCTTATGGGCATTTTAAAGTGTTAAGCTTTTCTTACATTCATTTAGGTTCCGCTTTTAACACACACACCATTTTGTCATCTATTATAATCTAACAATGACACAGAACAAGGCTCTGTGCCAGTAAGTAGTTAAGACTCTCATTTTACTATGTACCCAAGTAGAAGGAACTGGGTAGCTTAAGGTGAATTATTCTAACAAAGATACTACCGTATTAGGGGAATGGGGAGCAATCAGGACCCTTGTAGGATTATCAAACTATATAAGCCCTTATAGTTAGTTACAGAGGCCCTTTGGACTAATCCTGTTAAGGAGCTTTTTCATGGCACCTGGAGCAATCATACTTGGGGCTTACACTTTTACGTATGTGAAAGTTACTTGAAAAGTCAGGCTCATCACTTTAACAACTCTTTGGAACTTCACCACCCTGTACAAGCCCAAAAAGGGCATGGTATTTCTCATGATCAAGACAATGAGCAGCTTTAACCATGATATATTTGCCTATATATCCTACTAGTTACTACCCTATACTACAAGTCCAGGAGCTTCCATACTATTGCAATCCAATAGGTAGTAGCAAATGATTAAAACATGCAATTTGCTTTAAAGAGTTAACTTATATGGCCCCATTCTGTGGACAGACTTCATATTGACACCAACAATTCTGGTATGACCAATCAGTTGATTGGTGAATTATGGGTGTGTTCATTTGGTGTCTAAATTAATGTGTTATTTGCACCTTCTTGTCTTGATAAATGTTCATTCAAAATTTGATGCTTGAATGGATTAGGTGTCGTGAAGTAACTACATGACTAGATGACTCTATTCCTCTAATATAAGTCAGTATGTTTGAGTTAACCACAAGATACAAGAGAAGGACACACAATTGATAATTGGGTTTAACAGTTTATACATGGGCATTGGGGATGGAATCAACTCAGCTTTAGGTTTCCATATCAGTAGTAATTACTTATATCCCAAAAGCCACTCTGTGTTTAGGCCCTTGATTGACCCTCTCAAGTTTAAACCCTGTCCCATCCGCTACCTGATTGTATCTGTAAGGTGAGTGAAATTGGGTACTGTTTCATGAAACTGGGTATCAGTTCAGAAGTTTTGAAAGCTCTTGTTGAGGAGGAGGCTTTGTGCGATTTCCAGAGGTTCTGGATGCTGGTGAGGCCACGTCGCTCGTCCGTTTCTGCGATCTCACGTGAGATCTTGAGACTTGAAATTTCTGTGTCTTCTACGATTACGATTCTCTTATGGGTTCTGCCTGCCTGCTCCTTGAAATCCGCTGGCAGAAAGGGAGGCAGGCAGATAAAATGTGCACATGCACACATTGTCTGCCCACCTTTTGAGCTGCTCTATCTAATTTTCTTTCCCTACCCTCTAGGCAATTTGTTAAAAACAAATTCCATACATGAGAACCACCTATCCTTGTCTTGTCCCTAAAAAAACACATTAGGATAAAGCATGTGAGGAGCGCCAATTGGGTGGCACCAACATGCCCCCATGGATGTTTCTTATTTTTTGAAGGGGTGAGCCAATTTGGTGGCGCAAACATCTCCCCAAGGGATGTTTATTATCTTTTTGAAGGGGTGGGTGATTTCCCATCAAGTTCCCAAACAGTTCCCATCGAATTCCTCTTGTTCCCACTAATATCTCATCAAAATCCTTTGTTCTCCTCAAGTTCTCAAACAATTTTCATCAAATTCCTCTTGTTCCCATCAATAACCCATCAAAATTCTTTGTTCCCATCAAGTTTCAATCAAGTTCCTTTTGTTCTCATCAAGTTTCAAACAAATTTCGTTTGTTCCCATCAAGTTCCCAAAAAGTTCTCATCAAATTCCTCTTGTTCCCATCAAGTTCCCAAAAGGTTCTCATCAAATTCCTCTTGTTCCCATCAGTAACACATCAATATCCTTTTGTTCTCATCAAGTTCTCAAAGAATTCTCATAAATTCCTCATGTTCCCATCAAATTCCCATCAAATTCCTTTTATTCTCGTTGTTATGGAAGATAAGCTGGTGAGCCCGAAGCTGAACGGTGAGACTCATGAAAGACTCGAGCTGAGTGTTAAATGGAACACCACAATTCATGGGTAGGCCGAAAGGGGAGCCACAGTGATAGACAAACGTCTGCAAGTGTGACAAAGCAAAAAGTCAGGATTTTCTGCCTGCTAAGTTTTGTGGAAGATCACGTGCAGATCTACTTCTCACACAGTAATCTGCCGCACTTCTTCCTTCATGTGCACAACCCACCTACCCCACTTGGAGTTAACTTCTTTTTCCTTACCTACTAATCACCCCATCTCCTAACAAGTTATCGCACTCTGACGACAATTGTGGAAGAAAGAAAGGAAACGAGCAAGCAAGCACCGAGAAAAGATTGGTATGAAGTAGACCAAGAGTTTAGCAATGATCCTTTCACCATTACACATAATGCCAACTTCCGTCTTCATCATTGGTGTTAGATCAAAACATTTTTTTCTTTTACAAACCTTTTTTTCATGCACTATTGGACTATACCTACCAATAGGTTCAATTTAATCCTGAAGTGTGACAACCTATATTTCCATCACTCAACAAGACTTACTTACAAACAACATAATTTTTAGTGTCTCATGTAAATTTATTCGAGCTATTGTGGTGCAAGCTTTTAATATCTTCTATAATATTCCAGCTACTTTCAATATGTTGTACCATATGTTTTCCTTCACTCGCTCATTCTCTTCTTCACTACATCTCTATATATATGTGCATCAATGTCATTTCTTCCTTTGTATGTTGTTGATTTGTGGATCACATTCCAAGAAGGGCGACAAATGAAAACATCCCCACTAATGACTAATGAAATTATGTGCATCAAACATGTATGATTTCTCTAGAGATTTTCTTTCGTAGGGATGTCCAAGCAGAAATTGGTGATCTTGATAGATTTTGGGTGTGTCAGGTATAGTGATGCTACTAGGAACTAAAAGCAATTGTAACCATTCCTTAATTCTATTTTTTTTTAGCAAAAAAATTCTAAGAGAATTTTAACCTGAAAATAAGTTTAAAATTTTACACATTATCAAATGTAATGTTTTATTCTATAAATGTCCAAAATATGAACTTATTTCATCAAAATTTGAACCTTCAAAAGTAGTGTAAAATAAATGACTTGTAACCATTGTTTTTAAACAGTAAAAAGACTTGTAAATGGACTTGAAAAACTTTGAAAATGACATATTTCGAGTAGATTTTTAACACAAACCTTACTAAATAGTACAAAGTAACTTTTCAAAAAAATTAGAGATTTCTTTGAAGGTTTTTTCAAGAATATTCCCTAAAAAGTAGTCACTTAAAGGGGTGCCAATGGCTCCTATTAGCCCATTTGCACCCTCTTGGGTTTCATCGAGACCACCTTGAAAAGTTTGGAAATTGTGTGATCATTTTAACACTCTTTTGTAAACACCTTCATGTTTTCCAATAAAGTTTATGAAAATTGTTCTAGAAACGAAATTGTAAAAAAATATATTTTTATGTTATAAGCTTTGAAAATCTATGATAACTAGGAAGATATTTGGAAGTTTTTCCTTCCATTTTCATTGCACCATGTGTTTCTAGTTTTTAGGAGACCAAAGAAGACTAAACTAATGCAGTTATGTCAACAACCTTTGTGTGCCTTAAAAACCCATATGAAGTTCCCACTTTTGCATTGTGTTGGTCCACATTTTAAATAGTTGAATTAGCCCCCAATTTTTTGTCAATTAAACTACCTCTCAATGGTCATGTTTCAAAATCTTTTGATGCTAGCAAAATTCATATCAACTCAAAGTTCAATAAGGCCCTACCATGAAGTTTGCAATCTTTTAAATCAAGGTCAAGCATTAAAACACCCATTTCTCTCACTTCAAATGCATTAACCTTGGAGTTTAATACCACATTGCCAGTATTGGAAAAGTGGAATGCTATAAAAAACCCCTTGAGTTCGCAAAATATTCCTAGTTGTGGTGATAAACCTCCAAGGAACAAGGCACAAGGTCATGAAGTTTAAAGTTTGGGCCTATGATTGAACATGTGTTTCATTGTAATTTGAAACCCATTGGTTTGGTTATTGAAATTGAGGCCACAAATGAAAATCTACCTTCCAAGAATGCACAATACAAACATGTTCCTACAATCTTGCAAAAATAGTCAAGTATTTCACAAATTGGGGAAATGCCCAAACCAACAAAAACTCAAAATCCTCTAAGGTGAACTTATTGTCATAGGTTTCATGGCCAATGACCCCAGCCATGGCTATTACTACAAAGGAAATTGTGCATTATACATCCTTGCAAGTTTATGATGAAAAAAAAACTCTAAACCTATTGTGCAACTTCATCCAAAATATAATGTCCAAGCAATTCTAATATTCTTGATGGAAATATTGCAATAGTGTTGCTAAATCCAAATTGGCCATGACCTTGTAGTTATTAAAACCATGTAAAGTTCTTTCATTTCGTTTCAAATTTTTTTCATTTTCTTATTTCTTGCCATCACTACATGTGAATTTTTTTTAATTTGTGTCTTCTATTGTTGGAAAATTTCATCCCACATTTTCCATTTTACTTTTCCTTATTTTGATTATCTCAACTTTGAAATGAAATCAATAATTTATTGCTAAACATATTTCTTCATATTGTCCTTATGCATCCTCCCACCAACGAAGGGCACTAGGCCTTAGTGGCTCATTTCTAACAAAGTTTGATTTAAGTGAAGAATATGAAGAGCAAAAAAAGAGGAGATAGTTCAAATCTAAAAGGGGGGGATGAAACTCCCACGAGGACCGATTTAGGTCAACAAACTAGTTTAGTCTCCCTTTTTTTCCCTAGACACAGTTTTAATCCCGACTTCTCATTTCATCCCTAATTTCAGTGAAACTAGGGCCCATAACCCTTAGTTTGGGATACTTCACCCATAACTCTATTATCTAGAGGTACTAATGTTGAATTTAAAAATGTGTGAACTATGTGAACTTTCCACTACTCCTTTTAGAGGGTTGGGTTACCCTTTGGGTTGAAGGGCTACTATCAAACTTGCCTTTCAAAATGAAGGATTTCACCAAGACTTTGCCCATTAAGAGGTAGGGTAACTACATTGTCATAAAGTACATTAGGACTCCAAGAAAAATTGTGGATTAGGAGTGGTTTTTTTCTCTCTATGGGCCAAAGAAAACTTGTGTTTGCCTCTAGGCACATCCATAGTCACTTGAATCACCTAATTTGGTGAAGAGACATGAAAGTTATGCTTCCCCAAAAGAAAGGGGGTCCATTGGCTAAAACTTTTTTTAAGCAAACACTTAACATCCTTATGAACAAATATTTTGCTCCCTTTAATGAACATTCAAAATTTGAGAAGTGGACAAAAATAGCCCCTTGACACAAATGGATGCATGTGAAAAGTGTGAACTTATTTCTATAAAAATGTTCATTTTCTATCAACAAAGGAGATCATTACCACAAAAATGTGTAAAAAGATATATGGTCATGAACAATGTGTCGTTTGTGTAACCTTGAAGATTCAAGTAACACCACATTTTTTGCACAACCTCTTGGGTCTCATGCACTCATGCTCAATTCTTCAATGCCCACTTAGTTGTTTTCTCTCTCTTCTTGGTATGTATGTGCAATTGGTGGTGTGCATCCATGTTGATTTTTCTCATCATTGCTTTATGGGAAACCTCCTCACCTTTTCCTAATTGTCATCTTTTGTTGTTGATCATCACCTTTTTCATATTATTTTTTTTATTGGTGATGGGGCCTCCTCCTTGTCATATTTTGTCGATGGTCACCATGTCCTCTTGATTGTCCTTTCCTATTGGTGGTCGAAACCTCCTCCTAATGAAGAGGGAAAAACAGATCCCAAGATGTTGATTACAATGTAGTTCGTTCTTTGCCAATGAAATCAACAATGATGATGTCAACTCTCAAATGCAACCCCATTTATGGTGAAAATATTATCAATTTGTTAACATGAAGATTGAAAGGAAGATAATGCGAAGACATGTGTTTACTCATGTAATACATGAAATCTAGCATTTCTAGCAATGAAAACAAAAACATCTCAGATGACATTGAAGACTATTGTGCATTCCCTCCATGGGAACATTTTTAAAGGTATATTCCATTGAATTTATAAGTTAACCACAAATGCAATGGGCCAAGCCATGAACTATTGAACAAGGGAGGGCCCACCTAGTGCACATTATTGAAGAGAAGATGTTTGAAACTGTATGAAATGACAAAATGATTAGGTGAATGAATAATCAAAGACCTAAACTCAAACTTGCACAAGATTTCAAGCAAGGTTGATGAAGATCCAAAAACATACCTCAACTATTAGCCTTGATAGTTTCTAATCAAAATGGGCAGTGATTTTGCATGAATTTGAATGCAATGATTAGGAGCACAAGTCCCCATCTCCTCAAGGAGGTTGTCAGGACAATGGCACTAGTAAAAATAAGACTTGTCCCCCTTAAAAGATGGAAGAATTGCATGTCAACACACCAAGAGAACCTTTGGAAGTTTTAAACAACCTAAGCCCAAAAACTTCCCAAAAACCTAGATGAAGGTTGAATGAAAAAAGACCAACTTGGCACCAAAATTTCAAGAGTTGAAGGAAGAACAAAAAAGTAAAATGACCAAATGGGCAAAACATCAAAAGAGGGTCCCATGAGCCACTTGAACATTTTCTAACCTAGGTTGTGCATTTACATGGCACACATCTTCATTCAAAACATCTTAAAGAAAGGAAGAAACTAAATAAAAGGAACCAAATGGAATGCCCAAAATTCTAACATCGTTCAAAATGGTGCAAAAACCTGAAGGAAGGAAAAAAACAACAAGAAAGCTAAAGCAGAACTATATTGAACACTTGTGAGGTTGGACAATCATTCCCACCAAACCCATGTAGATGTAAAATGATCAAAAACATGAGGGACAACAAAAATGAGGCCTATGATGTGGGTGTCATTAACCACAACAGGGAACAAACAAGAGGAAAAAAGGTTTATTGAATTAGGCAAAGCTCGAAAATGAATAAGGGTAAAAAGAAGTCTGCTTAATGAATTGCCCTAATGCATGCAAATGAAAAAAATAATAATAGTGAAGCTTGCTAAAAAAGAGTTAAAAGGCATAAAAGGAGCATATTAAAAAGATGAGTTAAAACAACTAACCACTTTTGCATAAAATTATTGGAATATAACCCTACTAAAATCAATGTTGAATGTGTTCACAACATCTATCTACAACATCACACACTCGTTGTGAATGTATAGGGCTACTCAAATATCCTACACCACTACCTCACAACCTCCTCTAACTACAATGTCAAACTACTAAAGGAAAAGTGAATTGAGAATGCATTGTCTAACTACAATGTGAAACTAACAAGAAATAAGTGAATTAAAAATGCATTATGAAACTAAAGGCACAAGGCCCTACTCACCAACTAATATAGAACCTTGTCGCAGTACAATTGGTCAAATACGTCTGTAATAAATGTTCAACCTATCTTTCCAATCACCTAAAAGAACCTAAACTTGTATGGTAGTGGGGTGATGTGAAATTTTCTTGGACTTCAATGTTCCTAATGTGTTTTCAATGGGTATTGATATGTCCAATATGTTCTGATCAAATTGTCAATGGTGCATGGCATTCCCAATTTGCTCCCCAAGTTGTTCCCAATAGCACCACAGTATATCTAAATCCTTTGCCCAAAGCTTTACTCTTGTAGCCTACATAGATAGACCAAAGGGAAACACTAGAATATATTTATCTCAGGAGTGTCCACAACTTAATCGGATGTTTTTGTGATGAGCCAATCAAAGAGGCCCATCACCACACAACTCAATCGAACTTCAGGTGTCCCTACAACTAACTAATGAGAATCACAGAAACCCTATTCCCCAGAGTTCCAAACTAGCTCTTGTTTAGAAACAGAAACTGGTGACCGTGACAATTCTGGAGAACATTCATCGATCGTAGGATGAAAGATGAGAACTTAGATAATATTGTCTGGAAGCTCTAGCGAACTTATCGAGAACTTCTGAACAGAAGAACGCGGAACATTGGGACGACCAGGGGACGTCACTTGGGCTTGCGCTAACTTCACGTGTGAAACAAAACTCCCATTATGGAATTTTAGCTACTAAACGTCTGCCACATGTCATCCCAGCCGCCTTGGTCCGAGGGGTCGTCCGTCCTCTTTCTCGTGTTCCATTTTCCTCTCTCCTCGGCCTAACCCGTCTGCGTCGCTTTGCGCCCAAGATTTTGCACCTTCGCACCATCATCCTTGGTTTCTCAGGATCTCAACAGCTTCCTCTCAAGCTACTGCAACTCTCTCTACAGTTTGCACCGCGTCTGGTTCTGCGATTGAAGAGAAAAACCTGCTGCGACTCCCTGTACAATTTTCACCGCGTTTGGTTCTGTTGTTGAAGAGAAAAAAACCGTCTTCGGTGGTGATGGCAGGATGGAAGAAGCAGCGGTCGTAGTTCTGTCTTGTAAGTTGATAAGTCCCTCTTTCTTCCCCCCCCCCCCATCCCTCTCTCTCTGTCTCTCTCTCCCCCACTCTCTCCTCTCCTGTTCGCTTCAAGATCTGTTATGTCGGAATCATTATACTTCCGTTTCGCTCTACCTATCTCGGATTTCTCCTATCCTTACCTAACATCCGAGTCTATTGCTCGCGAACGGAGAGAAAAGAGGTGGTTATAAGTGTTGTCTAGTACATCAGTTGCAACTGTCAGGGAAATTCATGTCTTTTGAGAATTTCTTGCTCCCTGATTGCTATTACAAACATCAAGCTTGTGTACTATATTTTACCTGCACTGAAGTTTGGAGCTTGTCTTTTGGAGGATTGCGTATAAGCCCAAAGTGGCAAAGATAAAATAGGGCAAACTGTTTTTGATGTGTCCCCTTAGTCTCTGAAATTCAAGTGCAAAATTCTCCATGTCACTTTACATGCCTCAAGATGATGCAGTATACAGACCTTTTGTAAGCTGCTTCAAAATTTGTAAGAATAAACTAGAGTCCTTTTTCACTTTATGAGAACACTTATTGAGAGTGCCAAGGGTATCCTCTGAAGCCTAAGATCTTCAAGGACAGCCAGTACATGGATTCCTTCTGCTTTCAGGGAGTGTTCAGTCTTGATGTGGATGTGATATCCCAATCTTGTTCTTGAAGTGGACTTCAGAATGTGAATGATTTTTTCAAAGGTTGTACTCTGGATATTCTTGTACATTTTTGTACAGTTGTGGTTGTTGCAGAGGAGACCTTACTCTTGACATGATAAGGTACTGACTAGAGTGACACCCTAACAAATGTGGGGACTGTCAAAAAGGTCCAACATTTTGTGTGCTTGACATGACTATGAAAATTTTTGGTATCAGTGCGAAAAATCATTGGAGTCCTTGACAGTGTAAACTTCTTGCACCTTATAGGGTTGGGTGTGGTGTATACAGGTAACATGGTCTAAGTGAAAGCGTCAGTAATCCATTACTAGTCAAGCTGCTCTTCTTGAGGCCTCTTCTGAGTCTCTGCAGCTTTGGATGTGGGAGCAAGGAGAAGTGGGCTCATTTCTTGAAGGTCAATTAATATTTAGGACTTTCCATTTCCTTCTCTCTCTTGAGGAGCAGGGTCAAGTTCTAAAATGCAATTTTCCACCCAAGGAGGGTTGTGACTTGAGTAGCAGGTTCACTGGACTTACTGGTTAGAATCCACTGGGGAAGCCACAAGCATATTCTGTTGATCTCAGTGAATGTGGCCTTTGGGGGCACAGGTGATCAGGTGGTTTATGGTGGTTTGGGTATCAGGACATCCAGTTGACAGATCTAGTACAGGAACATCCGGCAAGAGAAAGTATATAAAACACAAATGATAACATCAGCAGATGAGAATCTAGTGAAGTGGGGTCTACATGAGCTAGATGGAGGCAGACAGATTGCTTATGATGCAGGAAGCAGTGGTCATAGTTCAGTAACTGAGTCAAGCAGACACAGTTCTAAACATGAAGCCATTCCCTATGCTGAGTCACTGCCCCATCCTTATATCAATTTGGTGCCACCACCACGTCTACCAAGCACAGCAGATGATGCAGCAATTGCACAGGCTTTGCAAGAGGAATTTTCTAAGTTAGATGCTGGTGAAGAGGAAGCAGGGCCTACTGCTCCTATCCACAAGCAGTCACAGGTTATACTTGAGCTTTGGCATTGAATCTTTAACCTTTCATCCATTGGGCCTCACATAGCTTTGAGACCAGCATCAATTCTTACTCCAACAGTTGACTGCTGTTTACATACTGTACATATAACAGGAGGAATATTGGGATGCTTGTGGGGTGGTCATCATGTAGATATTATCTTAGAAGGTTGTTATGGCCTACCTCAGCAATGTGGTGTCTACAAGCTGTGTGATTAAATCCAAGTCTAGATCATACTAACCCCATTCAATCCATACAAGCAGCAATAAATTTCCCAAATTTTTTGAAAGGTGGACTCAACAAAAAAACTGAATTGTTACAAACTCATAGTAGTTAGTGGTGCAGGTACCATTTCTCACCCAGAATTGGGTTGATATAGCTACAACAGCAGATAGCACATTAAGAGGAGGAGGCCCAGAATTCAAGCAAGGGTTGCCAGAGCATGTACAGCAAGGTGGGGATCATGTAGATACATTGGATGAAGGCAATTATGGCCAAGTGACTACTGATGACTGGGATAGCCCTGATGAGGAGATTAATCAGCAGAGAGCAGGGTCAAACCCCTCAAGCTCCCTTCATGAAAATAGGCCTTATGATTTGGATGACGACGACCGACAAATTGTCTTAACCTTGTCTGAGTTCCCACAAGTGGACAAAGAAGTGGCAAGACGGCTTACTAAGCTTGAGTCTATCAAGGTACTTCCATGTGAAGTGATGCCTTCTAACATAATGCCATATATCTTTTGCACTTAGTACACATTTCCTCTTCTGGTTTGTTGCCAGACAATATTTTGACTGTTTCAATGTAGTTATTCTACTGCAGGATGTCGATTCAGTCAAATTTTCACTACATAAGACACTAAATGTGTGCAATGATATGTTACACAATGCAGCATGTCCCAAAAATAAATGGATCAATACCAACCTATGATGATGCTTCAGCAGACCACAGACGCCTCCTGGACAGGTGAGGGACAAGTGTGTGAGACCTTTCTCTGACTTCATTCAGACTGTAGTTGTCAATGTGATGAGAAAATCTCTTGAATGTACTGGCAGCCAGTTTTACAAGGTGGAATATTACGTGGTGGGTTTTCCATATGTTAGGTTGGATCTGTATGGGCTCATTGAGCAGAAGATCAAAGGTGATGGGAATTGTCAGGTCAGCTATCTCCAATGTTTTATGATGGCTTTGTTTGATATCAAGTGGCTCAGGGTGCAACATTAGGGGTGATCAGTCATTTAATTCCTACAAATGGAGGGGAAACAGAGAGGCCTTACTTTCATTTTGGTGCGGTCAATCATTGATGATGCTGCATAGCCCAAGGAATCTATTTGTCTTTCTTAAAATGCAGTAATAATCTTTCTGTTTAACTTTTGTCTGATAGTTTTTATGGTCTTATTGATTTTTCTCTAGAGGCTGTAAAATGCTGATTCTCTTTGCCTTCCTTTGCAGTTTACAGATTGTACTCTCGATCCACTGGATCTCTAAGCTGACTATTTAGCAGTTTTGCATTGTTCAACTTCTCTCTTGTATAGATCAAGTGTGTGCATTGGTTTTTTTCTTGTATCTAATCTGTACTAGCATGAATGGTGGGTTGGTGGCAGTTTCGTGCATTGTCAGACCAGCTTTATCGCACTCCTGAGCATCACAAATTTGTCAGGAAGTCAGTGGTGGCTCAGGTTTCTTCCTTATTGAGACTCTTGGGCTTCCTATTGGATTGCTTTTGTATTTTCAGCTGAAAAGATAAACTATGGGTCATTTTTTCACCAAAATCAACTGAAATTCAAGGCTTACATCTTTGTTGTGGTGGAGTGGATGGGTAAAGCTTCTATAGACAAGTATTGTTTGTTTGGCTTGAAAAGTTATGAGGAAAGGGGCCTCACATTTCTGGTTCTGAAATCATACTCTTCTAGATGCATAGAAACTTGGGCTGCACAAGTCACCATACAAGTCACCACCTGGGGTCTCATAATCTCTTCTAATGGTTCAAAAGTTCACTCATCTATGCAGCTGCTCATATGCAAGGGCTAAAACCAAATGGAAGTGTGACTCCTTTTTTCACTGCTTTTTGGGTTGATGGGCCAGTTAAAGACAACTCCAGATGTCTATTCAAACTACGTACCAATGAAGTATACAGACTATGTGAAGAATATGGGAAAGTATGCCATTCCAAGTGTCCCAGTTTTGTACATATGTGTTTGATGTTCCACAGTGCAGATTAGCAAGTCAGCAACAATCACAATCATAAATAGAGTAACTGAAAAAGAGTGGGTTTGTAGGAATGGTGAATGGGGTGACCATGTAACCCTGCAAGCTGCTGCAGACTATGTAATCTCTCACCTACTCTTTTGCAACTTTTTAAATTACTGTCAACTGACCTCCTCTGTCTGCCAGTTATTGTTAGTATAGCTTTCTACCAAATACTAGATATCCTACTTTCTTCCCTTCTGTCACATGCTGTATAGCACCATGAGGGAACCCTGTGAGATCTTTACATGTATAGTTTGACAAAGTTTGACCTGCTTTATTTACTTGTGATTACTTGATCTCAATATGAGATGTGCAGACAATTAAATTCTAATGCTGGAACATTAGGATTTTGATCTCAACATCTGATTTTTCGCACATGGAGTCATGCATTGTGGAGGGCTATCAGGAGACAATGCTTAATCTAGTGGAGTGCTGAAATGCTGGAAATGTGTCTTTTTTGCAGTATGGTGTTAAAATTTCGTTAATTACATCCTTCAAAGACACATGCTTCATTGAAATTACTCCCACAGAGCAGAAGTCTGAGCGAGGTATATATATCTGTGCCTTGGCCCATGCGTATACTCATGAGGGCATCATTATAGTTAGTGGAATTGCAGATTCTGTCAGTCTCAATTGTGGGAAATATAATCACTGAAAGTGAATTTGGATTTTAAATGTCTTTTCATTTCCTAACAGGAACAGAAATTAATTACAGGCTGCTGTAGTCAAGTAGTGACCAGGAATTATTTAATAGTTCTGAGACATGTTTTGTCATTCTCTCAGGCATGTACTTGAACAAACTAGCATTGTGGTCTTGGAAATATCTGCAGAAATGTATCTCAGCTTCTGGGCAGAGGTCCACTACAACTCAATTTACCCTGCAGGTGGTAAGTCATACTGCTTGCACTGTTCATTACATTCTTTATTCTACCTCATTATGTTGTGATTTGTTTAGGACTCTGCATCATTGCCATGTGGCAGAAACATCCCCAGGGGTGACAGATTTCACAATGGCCCTGGAGGCCACTCCTCTAGAATCACTGGAGGTGAAGACAGCTTCTTTAAATGAAAGATTTAGCAGTGAACTCTTTTTCTCATATAGCATCATTGACCAGGGACGTCTTCACTAGATTGCTTTTTGCTGTGGTGGATACTAGTTGGTGCCTATGTACTGAGCATTTTTTTATTTCAGATCAAGATTGGTTTAAGGTTTCCATGCATCTTATCCTCAACCGCTAGTAGGCTCAGATATTGGAATGTGTTTCAGGTGCAGTCTGCTACACATACAAGCCACAAGTAACTGAGGCTAATGTGGTGGCTGCTGCAATTACCCCTCTAATGGTTTTGTTTCTGTTTACTTGGCTCAGAGGATTTTCTGCACCGTCAGGCACATCATCATGGGAAGAAAAGGCACTGGCTAGGCAGACTCTTCTAGTCATTTTCTTAGTTCATCTTTTGTTTAAATGGTGAGTAGATTTATGAGTGTTTTCCTTAGACTGCCCTGAGAAGCACTGTGGCTGCTGATGTCTCAATGTCAGAACTCAGTTTTGGTTCTAAGTGGTGTATGTGTTGGTGTAGAAGTCCTCCTTTTAGATTGGAGTTTTCAGTTCCTGAATTATTTTGTGTATGCAGTTGGATTTTATTTTTAGAGTGTAATGAATGGAATTGGACAATTGGGAGGGAAAGGATATTTCTAGTATTTTCAGAGTATTTTATTGGTGACTGGTAGAGTTTGATGGAATCATCTTTGGACTGCTTGGATTCAGTTCTAAACTCTCAATCAGGGATATGCCATATTACCGCCCCATCTTGAGTTAGAACCTTATAGCAGGCAATTGGGCTATTGGTGTTCAGAATTACCAAGACATCTGGAGGGTGAATAGCTCTTGGGTTCTCCTCACCTTTCCAGTGAGTTGTGCTGAACTTGGGTAATGGATGTCTGTGTTGAGTTTCCATTCATGAAGGCATTTACATTTTGCTGGACTGGTCAAAGTCTCAACAACATTATGTGAGCTGAGAGTGAGGGAGAGTAGTTGTGTTACCTTGCACTCAAAATTTTGTATTAGAAAGGGCAATGGTGGACAAGTTGTAACCTGTCAGAGAGCAACATGAAGGCTGTACAAAGGCTGTAACAGAAACCTTGGTGCAAAGGCAACACAGGAAGAGGCAGGATGTGGAAGGCTGGATCAGAGTTTGAGAGAGAGAGATGAAGGATGAGGAGGCATACCAATGCAAAACAAGTGTGAGTTACATGTGCTTACTGAAGTTGCAAATGCATCAGGAGAATTTTTGTTTGTTCTGAGTTTATTCATGTTTGTGAGATACATTTGAAATTCTACACAGATTACTTTACAAATAACTCTATCTCAGAATCAGAGATGGATAGCTCTGAGGAGAGGCAATTTTCCTGTCATTCATGGAAGTGATGAAAACGATTCCTCTTCTTTTATGAATTACATTCTGGTTTTGCTCGGGTGCCATTTGAGGCAGACATCTTTCTAAGTAGAGAAGTTGAATGATAAGGACTTGATGGGCCAAGAGTTACAGATGATAGACATGTTTTGCTTTTTGTCTGTGTGGATTAAGCATTTGTGTTGAGAAGGGAGAGCTGAATAGAGCTGAGGGGCAGGAACCCTGAGGGCAGAAGGATTGATTTAGGGAAGAACGGAACTATGCAAAATGAAGGTGAGTGATGAGCTTTCTGGAGGTCTAAATTTTGGAAACAGGTGCAGAACTGTTTGATCAGGATTTGTCCATTTTATGTGCTTATGAGATATTTTGATGTTGTGTTGCTTATGGGCTTTGTGGATCTTGATCGAGGCTTAAGCCAGAGTAGACCAGAAAAGAGACTTTTGTTGCTCAAACTGTGTAGTAAGGAAGGGAACCATTAGCTTTCTCTGTGCTTGTTTTCTTTTTCTTTTTTTTAGTGTTGCCCAAGAGTTGATGCAACTGATGTAACTACATGCTTCACTAAAAAAAGGAGACCATAGAGAGCTAGCTGGTCATGTGCAGAAGTCTGTGGTAAAGGGACAGGGAGAGCAGACCTCTAGTGTATGGGGCTCGAGAATTGGTTCTTTTGGTGTATGTAGACCAGTAGCTCTGAGGTGTAGATGCACTCCCTCAGGTGTCGAAAAAGAGAGAATGGCTGACAGTTGAGGGGAATGTTTAAGATTGTCAATGTTTTGCATTTGATGGGACTGAAAATAAGTGGAGTGTGAGTGATTCTGCTGACAGTGATTCAGTATGGGCATGGGAAGCTTGGGTACTGATGTCTATGGTGTTCCATTGGACATTCTAGAGCTGCACTGGACTTCAATAGTGGGGTCTTGGTGACCTGTAGAAGCGTGCAGTCTGATGGAACTTTGTTCCTGATGGGAATAGGTGCAGACCTCTAGATCTGTTTCCGTTTTTGCAAGTGAACTTAGTGCTTGAGTTGTTTCATACTGGGGCATTCAAGGGCTGACTTGAGTGGGAATGACTGTGAGCTGGCCATGACAGCTTATTTTAATTCAGGAGGTTCATAGGACACAGTTTGAGTTTTTGATGTGACTTTGATGGCAGCTGGGAATGCAGTCTTGTGATTTCAGCTTGTGTCTGTATCTAAGGTAAGGGCAACCAAAGCGTTTCCAACTTTTGAATCTCATATGAGAATGTCTGAATAAATTTTTGAACCAACTTGGGCTCTGTTCCTTCACACTACCAATGACAACATCAAACACCATGGTGAACTAGCACTTACACTTGACCATGGTAAAAATTACAAAAACCTTTTTAAAGTGCTTCTAGATGTTATGAATTTGTCCCAAAGGTTCAAAATGGAGACAATGTTCACAGAGAAAGAAAAAAAAATTAACAATCTTCTACCATACTTGAAAGTATACTAAGAAATAAACTAATGTGAAAAAAAATTTGTGAAAACCCTTTCATGGTGTCTTTTTTCTTCCAAAAAACACTCATTTTTGCACTGCATGATTTGTTTGTGCAATACAAATCCACAAAGAACAATTTCATGTTGTCTTTTGTTGTCCAATGTGCATTGGGAATAAGAATGCACAATTTAGAAACAACACATTCATTGAGATCAATTACAACCATTGTGAGCATGCCATCTTATATTAGCTTTATATAAGAAATGATATCAATCAATCACCATGAGATTCAAAAAGAACATGGAGATAATGGCTCGACAAGTCTTTACAAAATTAAATCAATTGTAAATACATAATTATACGATAATATGTTGTTGTATGGAATCTTTTTTCCTTTTGTCAAGGTCAGGGTGACCAGACATCTTTAGGGTTTTCTCTTTATATGCCTTTTTGCATGGTGATGTGATTATCACCTTTTTGACAGTTTGTTCGTGAAGAGTGACAACGATGGTGACTAGCAATGGCAAAGCCATTACTTGTTGAACCTTCCATACCTGGTTTGTTTGGGAGTTTGGTGTGCTGGCTGATTAGCTTTGTGTGGACCTTTTTATGGAGACGTTGTGTGGAGGAGAATGCAGAGGAGGATTGTGATAAGGTGAATGCGAAAGAGGATTTAAGCAAGAGGACGCACAAGGAGTAAGATAGAGAGGAAGTTAAGTGCATTCTATGAAATCTTGATTTTTGTGTGTGATTATGTTCACTACAAGAAGACATTGTATTTAGAGTTTATTTTCTGCTGCATAAAGACAATTGTTTATAAGTTCTAGGATAGAAGGTAGTGGCTATGTTTTTTGTTTTCCTTGACCCAAAAACCGGATAACTAGAAGTGATGACAGTGTCTAAAGTTCACATGCCTGACAAGTCCCACGTTTGAGGCTCTAGGGTTGGAAATTGTTTTTGTGGAATCATGAAATAAGGGGAATTGTTGTGCCGTGGGTTGGAAATTTTATCAATCAAACATTCTGGGTTTTTGTATTGGTATCATGGGATGATACTTGTTGGTAGGCAAAGAGTGGTCAACAAGGAGAGTCTGATCGACATTTTCCGGTCAAGCGTCATCAAGGACCATAGAATTAGTGTCTGCTGTTATTGCATTGTTGTGTATGGTTGCGAAAGTATGGTGTTGATCATTGAAAGTTATGTTTTTAGGACCATATGAATAAAAACATTTAGTACTATGAATGATTTGTGTATCAAAGTTGCACATCATCATTATCCGTTGCAAATATGCTATGCCCCCAAATTTGGTTGAAATAGTTTGGAGGTGAAACGTTGCTCACAACAACCTTGATTATATGTGTGGATGTATTCCCCACATTCATATTCATCTCAACTTTCCTCACTATGCACTCACAAAAATCAATATCAAATATTATATTAAAAGATTATGAACACATTGCAATAACATCTAGAGAGTTGAGGATTGTTCAAGTACTATTCATCTTTATAATCCAAAATAAATGAAAGGGATGTAACCTATGTTGAGAGAAAATTGTGAAACACCAAGTTGGAATAACAATGTGTGTTTAATTTTCAAATTTCAGTAATTGGTAAGTATTCAAACCTTCTACCACTAAAAATCTAAACCCACTAAAACGCCACTAACTACACTAAGTGGTGACCTGAGGTCGTCACCACTAGAGGATGAAAAAAAATAGTTAACTTAGAGGTTGTCACAACCCGAGGATGAAAAAAAATAGTTAACTTAGAGGTTGTCACAACCC
>Ga0116231_10004064_pt1 | contig 29846 bp, 19 predicted proteins | sample S1TSphgellanicum_2_FD_89695 | JGI IMG/M metagenome (GOLD analysis project Ga0116231, IMG submission 89695) | Host-associated microbial communities from peat moss isolated from Minnesota, USA - S1T2_Fd - Sphagnum magellanicum MG | ecosystem: Host-associated > Plants > Peat moss > Unclassified...
AAGCCCATGGCGCCTCGTTCGAACAGTTCGGCAACTGGGTTCGGCCCGCCGCCTACCGTCGCAGCGGCGAGACGCTCGAAGCCGCCGCGCAGCGCGAAGCGGGCGCGGTGCGGCGCGGCGCGGGGCTGTTCGACGGCTCGCCGCTCGGCAAGATCGAGATCTTCGGACCGGATGCAGCGCAGTTTCTCGATCTCATGTACGTCGGCACCCTATCGAACCTGAGCCTGGGCCAGGCGCGCTACGGCTTGTTGCTCAACGAGAATGGCATCGTCGTCGACGACGGCATCGTCGCCCGCCTCGGCGAGCGGCATTACTGGGTCAACACCACGAGCGCCGGGGTCGAGCGTACCGCGGCTGCCTTCGAAGAGTGGCTGCAATGCGAGTACCCTCATTTCAAGGTGCTGATCACCCCGGTCACGGCGCGTTGGGGCAACGTCACCGTCGCGGGTCCGCGTGCCTGGGACTGGCTCGCAGCGGTCGGCTTCGCGCCGGATTTGTCGCCGGCCGGGATGCAACACATGACCATCCGCGCAAGCCTGTGGGAGGGCGTGCCGTTGCGGGTGCTGCGCGCGAGTTTCAGCGGTGAGCTCGGCTACGAGATCAATTTGCCGGCGGACCACGCGGAGGCCTTGTTCGAACGCTTGTGGGCTCGTGCCGCCGAATTCTCCGGCGTGCTCTATGGCATCGAGGCGCTCGAGATCATGCGCACCGAGAAGGGCTATGTACATATCGGCACCGACACCGACGGCACGACTTTGCCCGGCGACATCGGTTTCGGCCGCGCCATCCAGCGCAAGGCGGCGAATTTCGTCGGTCGTCGCAGCCTGATGCGCCCCGCTGCCGAGGATCCCGGCCGCCTCCAATTGGTGGGTCTCGTGCCCGCCGACGGTCGAACGCAATTGCCGGTCGGTGCGCAAATCGCGGACGCGCCTCCGCCGACGCTGACCGAAGGTCACGTGACCTCGAGCTATTGGAGCCCGGAGCTCGATTCGCCCGTGGCTCTCGCGATGCTGGCGCGCGGCTCGCAGCGGCTCGGCGCACGAGTCCTCGCGCATCATCTCGGCACGACGATCGAGGCAACCGTCGTCAAGACGCCGTTCATCGATCCCAGCGGAGTGCGTCTGCATGGATAAGGGCTCGATTGCGGCGACCGGCATCGAGGTTGAACTGAACACGCAGATGCAGATCGGGGCGCTGCGTTACTGCGATGCGACCGACGTCGAGTCGGCGCTGCACCTCGTGTCCGGCAGCACCGTGCCCGGGGCGGGGCGCGCGGTGCTCGCCGTCGCGCGGCCCGGGACGGAGGTACGCGGTGGGGAGGACATGCTGTTGCTCTGGCGCAGTCCTACGGAAACGCTCATCGCGACCGCATCGGCGGCGGTGCTCGTCGCAGTCGCGGCGCAATTGACGACGGCTACGCAGGCCTGTCTCGTCGACCAAAGCGGCGGCATCTGGGTGCTGCGCATCACGGGACCTCGCTCCCGCGATCTGCTCGTGCGCCTCGGTTCGACAAGCTCGGTGCCGCGTGTCGGCGAGTCGCTCGTCGGCCGGCTCGCCGATTTGACGGTGCAGAGCGTTTGCGTGCGCGAGCACGAGGTGCTGCTATTGGTCGAGCGCCTCTATGCGGAGCATCTGCTCGGCTGGATACGCGCCACGATCGCCGATTTCTGAACTGGTTTGGTCCCACCCTGCGAATTCATTAGCCCACCGGGCGATCGGCCTGGATCAACAACCATGCCAGTCCGCTCACGAGCGCGAAGCCGATGCCGATCAAGAACGCGGCATTCCAATCCTGGTGTCCCGATAGATAGGCGACGATCGGTATCCCGACGATGCCGCCGAGATTGCCGCCCGTGTTCATGAAGCCGCTGACCGCCATGGTATCGCTGCCGCCGATCATCATCGCCGATCCCCAATACGACGCCTCGGTCAATTCCACCGCGAGGTAACAGACGGCGAGCGTCGCCACCGCGAGATAGGCGTTCGCGGCATGCACGGCCGCGAGCAGCAACAGGCCGGCAAGCGGCAAGGCGACGAGTGGCACGATCCGGTAGCCCCAGCGGGTCCCGAAGCGCGGCAGCAATGCATTGGTGAGGATGCCGCCGAGACCCGCGCCCACGGCGGCGGCGAGGGGTGGCGCGGTCGCGAGCCAGCCGCTCTCGAGCACGGAGAAGTGGCGCTCTTGCACGAGGTAGAGGAACACCCAGTTCGAGAGCAGATAAAACACGTAGTTCATGCACAGGTAAGAGACGGCAATCACGAACACATTGCGATTGCCAAGCACTTTGATTAAGCGCGCCAAGCTGATCGAGGAGTCCACGGCGGCGGCGCGGTGATCGCCGATTTCCGTCAGTTCCGGCTGTGACATCGCCGGATGTTCGCCGGGCGTGTTGCGCGCATACCAGGCCCAGCAGCCGATCAAGGCGAGCACCGGTGCCGAGATCCAGAACAAAGCCCGTTGCCAGCCGAGGCTCAGCATCAAGGCCGCCACCGCCGGCGGTGTCACCGCCGCGCCAAGCTGCAGGCCCATCGTCTGCAGCCCCTGCACGAAGGCCCAGCGCCGCGGCGGGAACCAGGCACTGAACACACCCGCCGACACCGGGAAGATCGCACCCTGGGCGACGCCGAGCAGCAGTTGCGCGCCGAGCAGGGCGAGGAACAGCCCCGAGCCGGAAAACAGTTCCGGTGCGATCGCCGTCGCCGCCATCGCCGCGAAGGCGAGCAAACCGATACTCGTGAAGGCGCACCGCGCGCCGACGCGCTGTCCGAAGATGCCACCGGGCAGCTGGAAGAGGGCATAACCCACGACGAAGGCCTGTTCGAGCAAACCGATCTGCAATTGGCTCAGGTGCAGGTCCGGCATCATGCGGTCGGCGGCGACCGTGATGCTCTTCTGCTGTACGTAGGCGACGAAGCCGAAGCCGAACAGGAACGTGAATATGCGCCAGCGAATCCGCCAGAAGGGGACCGATACCGGCCTCAGCATCCGGGTGTGGCCAGGAGCATCTTGCGTCTACCCCGGCCGGTCCGCGAGCAAAGCCTGCTGCAGGGGGCCGAGCCACGGTTCGTAATGCCGCCAATGATCGAGGCCTTCCTTGCTGATGGGCTTGCGCACCTGCTCCGAACTCGGTGTGTGCACGCGGCGCACCGTCTTGTGAAACTCGACGCAGGCAGGCTCGAAGTCGAGCTCGCAGTAATCGAGGATGCGACGTACGCTGCCCTCGAGGTCGGCGACCACGTCCTCGTGCTGCACGCGCAGGATGGTGCCCGGCAAGACCTTGTCCCAATGGTCCATGAGATCCAGATAGGCGCGGTAGTAGCGCGCAAGGTCCTCGAAGCTGTAGGTGAACTCCTGGCCCGATGCGAATAGCTGCTTGAAATTGCTGAAACAGCAAGCGACCGGCTCGCGGCGTGCATCGATGATCTTGGCGTGCGGCAACATCAGGTGAATGAGGCCTACATAGCGGAAATTGTTCGGGTTCTTGTCGATGAAACGCGGTTTGCCGCTGCGGTAGGCGGCCGTGTCGCGCAGGTACTCGGCGCCGAAGCGCTCGAATTCGGCGGCCGGCAACTCGGCGAGCACGCGTGGATAGCGCGGCGCCTCGGCGTCCTGCAGCGCGTTGCGCCCGTGCAGAGTACCGACCAGTCGCGGCACCTCGGCAAGTTCCATCGTGCCTTCGACTTGCGAATGGGATGCCAGTATCTGCTCGAGCAGCGTCGAGCCCGAGCGGGGCAGTCCGACGATGAAAATCGGCGCGCGGCTCGCGCAGCCGACCCCGCTGCGCGCCGCGAAGAACTCCGGCGTGCACAGCGAGGCCTGGAGGCGCATCGTGCGCTCGGTGGGCTCCGGGCGGTAGCGGATTGCGGCTCGTTTCAAACCGTTGCCGCGCTCGTAATAAGCAAACGACTCCGCATACTCGCCCCGGTCCTCGAGCGCCTTGCCGAGAGCGAAGCACAGATGATACCGATCGACGAACTGTAGCGTGGGAGCGGCCTCCTGTGCGCGCATCAGGGCAAGTTCCGCGTCGCCGAACGCGTAGGTCTTGAGATTGGCGAGGCTCCAATACGCCTCGCCGAATTGCGGGCGGATCGCAACCGCCGCCTGGTAGGCTTCGATTGCCTCGGCTTGGCTGCCGCGCGTTTTCAAGGCATGGCCGACCGATACATACAGTTCAGCGTCGCGCGGAGCCTCGGCGATGAGTTGCCTGTACAGCGAAATCGCCCGCTCGACATGCCCCAGCCCCAGCGATATCGTCGCGCTGATCGTGCGACAAATCGTGTTCTTGGGATCCAGCGCGAGTATCGTTTCGACCTCGCGCTGCGCCTGCGCGTGCTTGTGCTGTTTCAACAGCGCGACCGCATACTCGTAGCGCGCCACGTGGTAGTTCGGCTGCATCCGGAGGACTTGCTCGAGGAGAAACTCCGCATCATCGGCCACGTCGAGCTCGATACCGATTTTCGCGAGCAAGCGCATGCCCTCGACGTGGTCGCCGAAGTTCAGCAGGTAGTGGCGCACGAGCTGCTCGGACTGCAGGATCTCGCCGTCGGCAAACATGCTGTATGCGGTGACGATCTGTGCCGGCATCGCGCCCAAGCGCGCGACGTTGTCGGCTGCGTTGCGCGCTTGGCTCTCCCTGCCGGTGATCCTATAGAGCGCCTGCAGGGCCGTCCAACTCGCCGGCAGGGCGGGATTCAAGTGGACCGCGTGTTCGAAGGCCGCGATCGCGAGCAGCGCCTCGCGCTGGGTCACGTAGCAATGGCCGCGCTCCTGAAACAGCCGCGGATATCGTGGGTGATAGGCCTCGAGCCGCGCGAGCATCGCCAAAGCCTCGGGTATCCGCTTGAGGTAGCGCAGCCCCACGGCGAGCATGTACATGAGATCGCGGTTGTCGGGGTATCTTGCGAGGTGACGCTCGGCCGCCGCGACCGCGGCCGCGAATTCGCGCTTGTCCAGGTGCCCGCGCACGGCGGCCGTGGCCGCCGGGAGGCGCTGCTGCGGTGGCGGCGGTAATTCGGTCGTAGTCACTGGTTTCCAAAAAACTGGGGCGGGCCTCGGCCCGCCCCAATACTACAACATCGGCACCAGCACCTCGGCACTAGAAACTCGGCGCTACGACATCGGCCGGTGCGTCGGTGCGTGCCGACAAAAGCGCCTATTTCCCGTCGGAGAACTTGTAGCCGACGCGCACTCCCATGATGCGCGGCCGCATCGGCGTTTCGGTCTCCACGAATTGCGCTTCCGTCGTGAACAGGCTCTTGTTGACGTCGGTGAGATTTTGGATGTACCCCTCGAGCGTCCACGCGTCCTTGGCAACGCCGAACGAAGTGTCGTAGGTCGTCCAACCGGGCATGTCGAAGCGGTTGACGGTGGTGGCCGAAGAGTACGAATGCGCCTGATGCTGAAATCCCAGCTGGACGAACGAGTGGTAGTCGAGCCAGGCCCACTCATAGCGTGCGCGGCCATTTGCTTGGAACGGCGGCGAGTTCGCCATCGAGGTACCGACCGTACCGTAGGGATTCGGCACGGAGGTGATCGGCGTGCCATAGGACGGGGTGCCGATGAGTTTCGGGTTGTTGACGTACAGGGACGGCGAGTTCACCAGCGTGCCGCTATTCCAAGACGCGGATCCTTGCAAGGTCAGCGCCTGCGTGACGCGCCCGATGAGCTGCAGTTCGACGCCCTTGACCTGGTAATTCGGGCCGTTCAGGCCCACGGTCAGGTTGCCGAGGCCGCCTTGCGGATCGAAGATGCCGGTCTGGACGTTGTCCCATTTCTCCTCGTACACGGCGCCGTTCAGCTGCACGCGATTGCCCAGAAACTGCGTCTTCCAGCCGCCCTCGTAGTTCGTCAGCGAATCGGATTGATAGGTATACGGGACGCACCACTGGTCGACTTTCTCGGCATTCGGAATGTGGCAGCCCGAGCCGCGGTTGAAGCCACCCGGCCGGAACCCCTGCGAGTAGGTCACGTAAGCGAGAATGTCGCTCGTGATATGCCAGCTGATGTTGCCGCGACTCTTGAATCCGGAAGCGGACAGGCGATTCGGCTGATTCGCGAAGTTGCCGCCGTCAGCTGTCGTGCAAGGGCCGAAGTAGGTCGTGGGCGCATACTGGTAGCAGCCGAAACTGAAGGAATAGTCGCCGGTCTGATGGTTCTGGATGTCGTAATAGCGCGTGCCCGCCGTGATCGTCAGGACCTTCGGGATGATGTCGAAGTCGATCGAGGTGAACGCGGCTTTCTGCGTGACGAAGCGCTTGAAATCGTCGAAGAAGGCCGTCTGCTGACTGCGCACGCTGTCATTGTTGTATCCGCCGGTGCCGATCGGCTGTACGGGCAGGAAACAATTGACGTCGAGACCCGTCGGCGAGCAATCCGGTATCCCCTTGTAGAGCCACTCGGTATCGTCGTCGATTTCCTGGCGCTCCCAGTAGATGCCGCCGACGCCGCGCAGACGCCAGTCGTCGGGCGTGCTCAGGCGCAGCTCGTGGCTCTGGTGAAAATTGGCTTCCGTGTCCTGCCAGGTGCTGCTCGGCGAGTAGCAGGGCCCCTGGGTCGCATTGGCGGTAAAGAGGCCCGCGCACTGGTAGTACGCGCCATACAAGCCGCGGGCGTAATTGGTGTAGTCCTGCGTCTGGTTGACGTGACGATCCAGATAGGCGCCCGCATAGACGAGTTTCAAATCGCCGATCTGACCGGTGACCGTGAGCGCCGTGTTCGTCCAGTTGTCGCGATCGTAGGACGGATTGAACGTCGTTACGTCGAGCGGTCCCAAGGTCTGACCGTCCGAGCTCAGGGGCTGCTCGTAGAACACGCCCTGCGCGTTCATGCTCTGGTAGGTCTCTTCCAGCAGCGCGTTCCAGTTGTCGTTGATCTGATAAAGCGCCGAAAGCCGCAGGCCCTTGTAGGTCACGGGATTGATGGCATTCGCGACCAAGCTGTCGTTGTTGATGACTTCGCTGTTCGCTGGAACGACGCCGCCGGTATAGGTCTGGAACCCTAAATCCGAGGACTTGCGCGTGAACGTGCTCGCGACGTTGTTGATGTACCCGCCGCGGCTGTCGGTATAGACCACGGCGCGAACCGCCAGGGTTTCCGGGATGACCGGCAAATTGAGCACCGCGGTCACGTCGCTATTGGGGTCGCCGTGCGCGGTGCTGCTGTAACCGGCTTGGAAGCTGCCCTCGGTGACGTCGAGTTTCGGCTTGTTCGTGATGTAGCGGATGACGCCGGCTTGCGCGCCTGCGCCGAACAGCGTGCCCTGCGGGCCTTCTAGGACCTCGATGCGCTCGAGATCGGCAGCGTAGACGTCGAGATTACGGCCCGGCAGTTGTGTCGACTGTTCATCGAGATAGACACCCACGTTCGGGAAATTCCCCACCGACCCCGAACCCTGGGTTCCCAAGGCCCCGACGCTGAGGCCGCGCATGTACAGATTGCCCTGGCCGGGTCCGAGGTTTGCGGTCGAGACATTCGGCAGGTACTTCACGAAATCGTCAATGGTCGAAACGTTCAACTGGCTCAAGGTCTCGCCGGTCAGCGCCTGGATCGAGATCGGCACGTTCTGGATGTTTTCCGTGCGGCGCTGAGCGGTTACGGTGATTTCTTGGATGGAATCCGCGGAATCGGAATCGGCGGCCGGTGCCGCGAGGCTCAAGCCCGCCGCGCTGCTGCCCAAGATCGCAGCAATCGCATAGGACAGTTTCGAAGTTGAATTCATGCTCCATCCCTTATCTTAAGAAATATTTCGTTATCAACCCTTCGCGAGACGCTTTCGCCAGCGACCGACGCCATCAGCCGCGACGCAACGTTTTATTGATTTGAACCGAGAATAGCACCGCGATCAGTCACCACAATCCCTATTTTGTTGTTGGCAAGCATCGGGCGCATGCTCAATTTCGATTCTCCCATGCAGAAATTAGATTTCAGGCGTCCTCGATCCCGAGTTGCGCGGGAAAGCCCGGCGCGCGCAACGGCGTACCGACCGAGTCTTCGAGCAGCTTGACGATCATCGACGACCAGGCGCTGCCGCCGTACTTGGCGCGACCCTCGATGAAGGTCTGTTCCATGACGCCGGCGAGGCGCAGCGGCACGCCGAACCGGCGCCCGAACTCGACTGCGAAACCGGCATCTTTACAAGCAAGATCCATAGTGAAACCAATGTCGTAGCTGCCATTTAGAATGACTTTCGACTCGGTCTCGTGAACGAAGCTGTTGCCGGAACTGGCGGCGATCGCGGCAAACGCGGTCGCTAGATCCACGCCCGCCTTGGCGCACAACATCAAGGCCTCGCCGGCGGCGATCAGATGGATGAAGGCCAGCATGTTGGTCACGACCTTGGTGACCGCGGCCTGCTCGCAGCCGCCCAAATGGATGACCTTGCCGCCGATCGCGGCCAAGGCGGGACGATGTTGCTCGAATGTCTGTTGCGAACCACCAACAAGTACGGTGATCTCGCCGGCCGCCGCTCGATGCACGCCGCCCGTGACCGGACAGGTGAGGGTGGCGATACCGTGGCCGGTCGCGCGCGCGGCCAGCACCTCGATCTCGGCGAAGTCGTTCGTACTCATCTCGATCCAGGTGCTGCCCGGGCGCATCACGGGTAGAGCCTGGTCCATGACCGCCGCACTCGCCTGCGGCGAGGGCAAGCAAGTGATCAGCGCGTCGCATTGGGCGGCGACCTCGGCCACCGATTCTGCCCACCGTGCGCCGGCCGCGAGTACGAGCGCAGCCGCATTCGGGTCGAAATCGTGGACGGTGAGGTCGAAGCCACCGCGCGCCAGATTCGCCGCGAGATGCTTGCCGAGATTGCCGAGACCGATGAAACCGTAGCGCAAGAGGACTCCTTGATTCGAGAGGCGGGTTCAACCGCGTGGCTGGCTCAACCGCCCGGCTGGCTCAACCGAGAGGCCGATCGATCATTTCCAGATGCAGGTGCGTATCGTCGAGATAGGGGTGGGCGAGTGCAACCGCTTCGTTCAATTCGACGCCGAGGCCGGGCGCGGTCGGCGGAATCACGAAGCCGTCTTCCCAGACGATCGGCTCGTGCAGCAGCTCGGCGTGAAAGCCGCCCCATTGCAGAATGCTTTCGAGGATCAGAAAGTTCGGGCAGCACGCGGCGATCTGAATGTTGGCCGCACCGACGATCGGGCCGCAATACAGGTGCGGGGCGATCTGGGCGTAATGCACCTCGGCGAGCGCCGCGATCTTCTTCGCTTCGAGCAAGCCGCCGACGCGCCCCAGGTTCATCTGTAGGATGTTCGCGGCGCCGCTCGCGAGCACGCGCGCAAATTCGTACTTGGTGGTCAGCCGTTCGCCGGTCGCGATCGGGATGCTCGTCGCCCGGGCAACCAAGGCCATCTGTTCGGGCATCTCGGGTGGCACCGGCTCCTCGTACCAGAGCGGGTCATAGGGTTCCAACTGCTTGGCAAGACGAATCGCGCCCGAGGTCGTGAATTGCCCATGGGTGCCCATGAGCAGGTCAGCCTTGCGGCCCACGGCTTCGCGGACCAGGCGTGTCAGGCGCACGGTACGTTCGAGCGACTCCTGGGTCGGCTGGCGCGGATCGTAGGCCGAGAAGCCGCCGGTCGGATCGAACTTCAGACCCGTGAAGCCTTGGGCGACGTATTCGGCGGCACGTTCGGCGGACCGCTCGGGGTCGCCATAAAACTCGTCCCCTTCACCAGGCTTCGGGTAGAGGTAGGTGTAGGTGCGCAGACGCTCGTTGACCTTGCCGCCGAGCAGGTTGTAGATCGGCTGTTCGACCGCCTTGCCGATGATGTCCCAGCAGGCCATCTCGATGCCCGAGAGCACGCTCATCAGCGAAACATCGGGCCGCAATGTGAAGCCCGAGCCATAGGTCTCGCGCCAGACGGACTCGATTTGGAACGGATCGCGTCCGGCGAAACGTCGGGCAAATACGTCGCCGATCATCGCGGCGATGACCTTCGGCCCGAAGGTCGCGGCATAAACCTCCCCACGCCCTCGATACCGCAGAGCGTCTTGACCTTGAGGAACACGAAATACCGGCCGCCGAATCCCGGCGGCGGATTGCCCACGATGAAAACCTTGACGCTGTCGAGCTGCATAGAGCCACCCATTCCCCCGTTGTTCAATCCGCTGCATTCAACCAATCATCGCTGCGATCAACCGACCATCCGTTGCTTGCCCTCAACCGTGCTGCAAAATCAAGGAGGCGGCCTTTTGCGCGACCATGAGAGTCGGCGCGTTCGTATTGGCGGAGGTCACGGTCGGAAACACCGAGGCGTCGACGACCCGCAGCCGCTCGACACCGTACACGCGCAGGCTAGGGTCGACGACCGAGTCGGCCGCCGACGGACCCATGCGACAGGTGCTCACCGGGTGATAGACCGTGGCGGCGCGGGCGCGAAAGTCGGCGAGCAACTGGTCGGGTGTCATCGGCTCGAGCGCGGGCGCGATCGGTTCCCTGATCAGCGAGCGCATCGCCCGAGTGCGGGCGATCTGCTGCATCAGTATGCCGCCGTTGATCGCGTCGCGCAGGTCCTTGGTCGTGGCAAGATAGTTCGGCTGGATGCGCGGTGCGCGCCGATAGTCCGGACCGGCAATCTCGATGCGCCCCCGGCTGGTCGGCCGCGTCGGCTGAAAACACAGAATGAATCCCGGGAAGGGGTCGACGTCGATGCGCCTGCGGTTCGCATCCCCGGCCCCGTAGGTCACGGGATTGAAATAGACCTGCACGTCCGGACGCTCGGCGGTCGGATCCGCGCGCAGGAAGCCGCCGAACTGATTGACACTGAGCGACAAGGGTCCCTTGCGTGCCAGCACGTAGCGCATGCCCGCGATGAGCTTCGCGAATGGCGAGTGCAACTCGTCGTTGAGTGTCGGTTGCGTCGCCTTGAAGGAATACGAAACGGCGAGGTGATCCTGCAGATTGGCGCCGACGGCCGGATTGTCGACGCACACCGGAATGCCCATGGATTGCAGCAGAGGTCCCGGACCAACCCCGGATAATTGCAGCAGTTGCGGTGAATTTACGGCGCCGCCGCTCAAGATCACCTCGCGCTGTGCGCGCACGCGCCGCGTCGCGCCGTCGTGTCGGTACTCGACGCCGACGGCGCGGCCCTGCTCGATCAGCACCCGACTGACCCAGGCCCCGGTTTGCAGCACGAGATTCGACCGCCGCAGCGCGGGGCGCAGAAATGCGTCGGCGGCCGACCAGCGCCTGCCGTCGCGTATCGTGACTTGATAGCAGCCGACGCCCTCCGGTTGCGGTCCGTTGAAGTCCTCCGTAGCCGGCAGGGCTAGCTCCCGCGCGGCGGCGAACCAGTGTTCACGGGTCGCATGCAGGAACGGACTCACGTCCTTGATATCGAGCGCGCCCGTGCCGCGCACGCCGCCTTGGCTGTCGACGCGGCGCTCCGAGCGTTCGAAGAACGGCAGAACCTCGTCCCAACTCCAACCGGTGTTGCCCATGCGATGCCAATCGTCGAAGTCCACGGGCATCCCGCGGCAATAGACCAGGGCGTTGATGGAACTCGACCCGCCGACGACCCGGCCGCGCGGCCAATACATGCTGCGGCCATCGAGGCCGGGGCTCGCCTCCGTCTGGTACCGCCAGTTCACGGCCGGGTCCGCGAAGGTCCGTCCGTAGCCGATCGGCAGTTTGATCCAGAGTCGCGCGTCCGAGCCGCCGGCTTCGAGGACGAGGACCCGCGTCCGGCCGTCCGCCGACAGCCGGTCGGCGAGTACGCAGCCTGCCGAGCCCGCGCCGACGATGATGTAATCGAATTCCGTCACGTCGCGGAGCTTAGCCTGTACGGCCCGGGCCGCTATGCCATTTCCCGATTCACCCATATCTTTTTCGGATACGCGCCTGGAGTCTGTCCGAGTATTCCACTTGGCCGCCCGTCTCCGCCCCGGCATCGCGTTACGGCTGCGAAACAGGTATGGTGATTGCACATCCCGTGCGAGGTCGCGTCGAGTGGTCACAACGGCAATCAACATAGCGCGCGACCGTGCTCCCTCGACCGTCGAACGCTGGTACGTGCTGATTCTCATGCTGTTGATATACGCGATCAATATTGCCGATCGCTACGTCGTCTCGACGGTGCTCGAGCCGATCCGTCTGGAACTGCGCCTGGACGATGCCGGTGTTGCGTTTCTGACCGGGATTCCGCTGGCGCTCTTTTATGTCACCTGCGGCATTCCGCTGTCCTGGCTCGCCGACCGCTCGAATCGGCGCAATATCCTGTCCGTGTCTCTGATCATCTGGTCGGGTTTCACTGCCTTGTGCGGGCTGTCGCGCAACTACACGCAGTTTCTGCTGGGGCGCATCGGCGTCGGCATCGGCGAGGCGGGCGGCACGCCACCGTCGACGGCCATCGTCTCCGATTGCTTTCCACCCGACCGCCGCCCGATGGCGATGACGGTGCTCGCCCTGGGTGCGCCGATCGGTGCCTATCTCGGCTACAACATGGCGGGCGCGGTCGCGAATGCCTACACCTGGCGGGCGGCGTTCATCGCGCTCGGCGTACCGGGCACGATCATCGGCATCGTCGTGTTCCTCACCATTCGCGAACCCGTGCGTGGCCGCCTCGATGCAATCGTCGACGAGCTCAAGCCCTCGTTGTTCGAAACGATGCGTTTCCTGTTCGTACAAAAGGCCGCTTTCCACGTGGTCATGGGCGGCGGGGTGTGTGCGCTATGGGGTTGGGGGCTCATGTACTGGACGCCGACGTTCCTGCAGCGCGCCTACGGTCTCGATATCGGCGAGGCGGGTGCCGTGACAGGCTACGCCCACCTCGTCGGCGGTTCGCTCGCAACCGTAGGCACCGCCTGGGTCTTGTCGCGGCCGGCGATGGCCGACCCGCGCCGCGTCGTCTGGCTGCTCGCCGCGGGGATCGGTCTTGCGACCGTGCCGTCGATGGCGGCGTATTGGACTCACTCTCTCGAGTTCGCGAAGCTGATGTTTTGGATCTTCATTCCCGCGATCTATTTCTATATCGGTCCCTGCTTCGGGCTGCTCAATAACCTTGCGCCCTGTCACATGCGCAACATGTTCATCGCCATTTGCCTGCTCGTCGCCAATATCTTCAATTTGATCGTCGCGCCGTGGTTCGTCGGGTTCCTGAGCGACCGGTTCGCGGGCGCCCACGGGAGCGACGCGCAGTCGCTGCGCTCGGCGCTGCTCGTGCTCGCGCCGACGGGGTTCTGGGCGGCCTGGCATCTGTGGATGGCCTCGCGGACAATCCTTGCCGATCAAAAACGCGCGATCGGCTACACCAAGAGCTGGGCGCCGTGAAAAAAACTTCGCTCGACCGCCGTTGGCTGCCCTTGAACGCACTGCGGGCATTCGAGGGGGTGGCCAAGCACAGCAGCTTCACGGCCGCAGCCAATGCGCTGCTGATCTCGCAGAGCGCGCTGTCGCGCCACGTGATCGCGCTGGAGAAACTGATCGGCGCCCAGCTGTTCGAGCGCAAGCCGCACTCGCTGGTGCTGACCAAGGCGGGGCAGCATCTGCTGCCCGCCGTGATGAAGTCCTTCGACCGGCTCGAATATGCGCTCGACGATCTGCGCAACGACGGCGCCCCCACGCTGCGCACGCTGCGCGTGCAGATGCCGCCGAGTTTCGCCGTGCACCTCGCCGTGCCGATCTTGCGCGATTTTCGCCGCGCGGTCGCCGAGGTCGAAATCGATCTGGTGAGTCCCTACGGCGTCGGCCCGCCCTTGAGCGACGTCGACGTCGCGGTCGTGTATGCCAAGCCGACGGTGACCGACCTGGTGCGGGACCTACTCTGGCCCGTCCGCTTGAGCCTGCTCTGTCATCCGGCGATCGCCGCGCGATTCGCCGGCCGGAGCGTGCAGGAATTCATCGAGGCCAACGAACTCGTGCATGTTCGCATCGCCGATCTGCCGCGCCACCATATGTGGTTGCAATATGCGCGCCAGGCGAATCTGCATGCGGTGAACGTGGAGCGGGGATTGGTGTTCGACACGGCGGTCCTTGCCGTACAATATGCCTTGAGCGGCGAGGGGCTCGCCCTCGTCGACACGAATCTGTTCAGCGAGGAAATCCGCACCGGACGGCTGGTCAAGCCGTTCGAGATCAGCCTCGACGACGGCTATGGTTATTACTTGATCACCCACCCGGAAGGGCTCGGCGACACCGCGATCGCGCTGTTCCGTTCCTGGCTGATCGAGCGCTTCGGCAACGGCGGCGTGGCCGCCGCGGCTTCCGGCGAGGCGGGTAATCTGCATTTGGCGGTTGCAAACGAATGAGAGAGTCGAGATGAAGTCTCATGCCAGGGTGGTGGTGATCGGCGGCGGGGTCGTGGGGGCGAGCGTGCTCTACCATTTGACGAAGGCCGGCTGGAAGGACGTGTTGCTGATCGAGCGGGCGGAGCTGACCTCGGGGTCGACCTGGCACGCCGCCGGCGGCATGCACACGGTCAACGGCGATCCGAACGTCGCCAAGCTGCAGCAATACACGATCAAGCTGTACCAAGAGATCGAGCGCATATCGGGTCAGTCCTGCGGCGTGCACATCACCGGCGGAATCATGCTCGCCGGCACGCCGGCGCGCGTCGACTGGCTCAAGATGGCGCAGGCGCGCGGCCGTTACCTCGGCATGGATCTCGAGCTGATCTCGGTCGATGAGGCCGCCAAGCTGTTTCCGCTGATGGAGAAAAAGCATTTTCTCGGCGCCATGTACGATCCGATCGAGGGGCATGTCGACCCCTACGGCGTGACTCACGCCTATGCCAAGTCGGCGCAGATCGGGGGTGCCGAAATCGTGCGCCAGACACGGGTCAGCGATCTCGCCCAGCGACCCGACGGCACCTGGGACGTCATCACGGAGCGGGGCAACGTGCATGCCGAGCACGTCGTCAACGCCGCGGGTCTGTGGGCGCGTGAAGTCGGCCGCATGGTGGGTTTGGAATTGCCCGTGCTCGCGATGGAACATCAATACTTGATCACTGGCGACATGCCGCAGCTCGTGGGCAAGAAGGAGCAGATGCACTGCATCGACTTCGAGGGTGAGATCTACGTGCGTCAGGAGCGCGGCGGCATGCTGATGGGAACCTACGAGCGCGCGGGCGTTCCCTGGTCCGAGAGCACGACTCCCTGGGACTTCGGCCAGGACTTGCTGCCGAACGATCTGGAGCGTATCGCTCCCAGCCTCGAGGTGGGTTTCGAACACTTCCCGGCGCTTGGGCCAGCCGGCATCAAGAAGGTGGTCAATGGTCCTTTCACCTTTGCGCCGGACGGTAATCCGCTGATCGGACCGGTCAAGGGTCTCAAGAATTTTTGGGTCGCCTGCGGCGTCATGGCCGGCTTCAGCCAGGGCGGCGGCGTCGGCCTGTCGCTCGCTCATTGGATGGTCGACGGCGATCCGGGCGCGGACGTCTGGGCCATGGACGTCGCGCGCTACGGCGACTGGGCGACGCTCGCTTACACGAATGCGAAAGTGCGCGAGAATTATTCGCGCCGCTTCAGCATCCGCTTTCCGAACGAGGAGCTGCCCGCCGCCAGGCCGCTGCGTACGACGCCTGTGTACGAGAAGCTGCAGGCCGAACATGCGGTCTTCGGCGACTATTGCGGCTTCGAGCATCCGCTGTGGTTCGCGCCGAGCGCCGCCGAGGCGACCGACATCGTCAGCTGGCGACGCTCGAACGCCCATGCGCACGTGGCGGCCGAATGCCGCGCCGTGCACGAGACCGCAGGCCTGCTCGAGATCTCCAATTACGGCAAGTTTGAGGTGCGCGGACCCGGTGCGGCCGAATGGCTGTCGCGCGTCATGGCGAATCGCATTCCCAAGATCGGCAAGATCGTGCTCACGCCGATGCTCAACGACCGCGGCAAATTGATCGGCGATTTCACGATCTGCCGGGTCTCCGAGGAGCACTTTTTCCTGATCGGCACTTACGCGGCGGAGCAATTTTATCTACGCTGGTTCGAGCGCAGCCTCCCGCCGAGCGGCGTCACGGTCAGGCCCTGCGCCGTGGAATACGTCGGCCTCTCGGTCGCGGGTCCCAACTCGCGCGCCTTGCTGCAAGATCTCGTGCGCGAGGATCTGTCGACGGCGGCGTTTCCGTTCATGTCCTTCCGGCGCGTCGATGTCGGCATGGTACCCACCTACATGGGCCGCGTCTCCTTCACGGGCGAGCTCGGCTATGAAATGTGGGTGACGACCGATTATCAGCGCGCGCTCTATGACTTGCTGCAAAAAGCCGGGCGCGAGTACGGGCTCAAGTCCTTCGGCGGACGGGCGCTCAACTCGTTGCGGATCGAAAAGAGCTTCGGCACTTGGGCGCGCGAGTACCGGCCGATATACGGACCTTATGAAGCGGGCCTCGGTCGCTTCGTCGATTTGCAGAAGCCGGATTTCATCGGCCGCACGGCGGCGCTCGACGAGCGGGCCCGGGGCGGTGAGTTGCGTTTGTTGACCTTTACCGTCGCTGCCACCGATGCCGACGCGCTCGGCGATGAGCCGATCTGGCACGACGGCAAGGCGGTCGGCTGGGTGACCTCGGGGGCCTACGGGTTTCGTGTCGGCCAATCGCTAGCGCTCGGCTACGTCCCTGCTGGGCTTGCCGCTGCGGAGTCGGGTTTCGAAATCGAGATCATCGGCGAGCGACGCAAGGCCGTGCCGCAGAAGGCCGCGCCGGTCGATCCGCAGGGCTTGCTGATGCGGACTTGAGCAGCGGCCGCGGTCAGGGTAGCGTAAGGAGATGAGCGCCGAAACGCACGCGGGATCTTGGAACGGACTATCGCAAAAGGTCGACGGGCCGCCCGCCGAGCGCTACTACGATTCGGCTCACTACCAGCGCGAGCTGGCGCGGATGTGGTACCGCAACTGGATCTATGTCGGCCGTTGCAGCGAACTGCGCGAGCCGCGCGCATTCCGGCGCTTCAGTTTGGGCGACCAGCACGTACTACTGGTGCGCGACGATCAGGGCGTGCTGCAGGGCTTTCACAATACCTGCCGCCACCGCGGTGCCGCGCTGTGCGTCGATCCGGTCGGTCGCCTTGCGACGGGGAGCATCGTCTGCCCCTATCACGCCTGGGTCTACGATTTGCAGGGCCGTCTGCGGCGCACGTCCTCGCGGCGCGAACCCGAGGGCTTCGACAAGGCCGATTTCCCGCTCTACCGTGTCCGCGTCACCGAGTGGAGCGGCTTCATCTTCGTCGCGCTCAGCGACGATGCGCCGCCGTTTGTGCACGCCTTCGATCAGGATCCGCAGCGTCTGGCGGCCTGGAATCTGGCGGAGCTTGCCGTCGGGCACCGCTTCACCAAGACGCTCGCTTGCAACTGGAAAATCTTCTGGGAGAACTACAACGAGTGTCTGCATTGCCCCGGCGTGCATCCCGAACTCTCCCGCCTGGTGCCGATCTTCGGCCGCGCGCTCATGGAGGAGCGCGACGATCCGCGCTGGCAGGAGCACGTCGCCGACGACGATCCCCGGTACAAAGGGGGACTGCGCCGCGGGGCCGAGAGCTGGTCCAGCGATGGCATGGCGAGTGCGCCTCCGTTTCCGAACTTGAGCGCCGAGGATCGCCGCCTCGGCCACGTCTATCTGACCAGTCTGCCGTCGGTGTTCATCGTCGGCCACGTCGATTACGTGCGCGTCGTGCGTGTGCTGCCGCTTGGGCCGGAACGCACGGAATTGAGCGTCGAGTATCTGTTCGCGCCGCAAGCCGTGTCCGACCCCGGTTTCGATCCGGCCAAGATCGTGGCGTTCACCGCGCGCGTCATGGGCGAGGATGCGGACGTGTGCGAACTCAACCAGCTGGGGCTGCGCGCGACTGCGCATAGACGCGGCGTCGTCATGCCGGAGGAATATCTGATCCAGCAGCTGCACGAGTGGATCGAGGCCCAGCTGCGCAGCCCGTGAGCGCGGCGCTGAGTCGCTCGTCGCAGGCTCGGCCGGCTTCGGCGCGGGTCGTGCCGCCCGCGCAGCGGGTCTTGCTGCTGCTCGGTGTCCTCGCGCTGGCCGGTGGCTGCAGTCGAGCCCCTCAGGCAGCCACCGCCTCGGCCGGCAAAGCTGAAGTCCTGCACATCGATAACTGGGCCGATTACATCGGCAAGGACACGATCGCCGAGTTCGAGCGCGAGACCCACATCAAGGTCAGTTACGACGTGTTCGATTCGAATCAGACCTTGGAGGCGATCCTGCTCGTGGGGCATTCGGGCTACGATCTCGTGAGCACGACGACCAGCTACTACGGCCGCCAGATCAAAGCCGGCGCCTATATGCCTCTCGATCGCGCCCGGCTGCCGAATTGGCGCAACCTCGATCCGGCTGTGCTCGCGGTGCAAGCCGAGGCCGATCCGGGCAATCGCTATGCTGTGCCCTACCTGCACGCAATGAACGGCTTCGTCTACAACGTCGACCGGATCCGCGAGCGCCTGCCCGACGCGCCCACCGACAGTCTCGCGATGTTGTTCGATCCGAAGGTGGTCGCGCACTTCGCAGATTGCGGGGTGAGCTTCCTCGACTCTCCCGAGGACGTACTGCAGCTGGCGCTCGCCTATCTGCACCGCGATCCGAATTCCCGCCGCGTAGAAGATCTCGTGGCGGCCAAGGCCTTGGTACTCGCCGTGCGTCCCTTCGTCCGGATTTTCGATTCGAATGATTACTGGCACCAGCTCGCGTCAGGCGAACTATGTTTGTCCGTCGCCTGGTCCAGTGACTACTCGATCGCCCAGGCGCGTGCGCGCGAGGCGGGTACCGGCGCGCATCTGGCATTCACGCTGCCGCGTGAAGGCTCGAACATCACCTACAACGCCTGGCTCATTCCCGCGAACGCACCGAACCCGGCCGCGGCACTACGATTCCTGAATTATCTGCTCGAACCCCAAGTCATCGCCGCGATCACGAACGAGATTCACTACGGCAACGACAATCTCGCGGCAAGAGCCTATGTCGATCCGAGGCTGCTCGCGGACTCGGCGATCTATCCGCCGCCCGAATTGCGGCGGCGCCTCTACGTGCCGCAAGCGGCGGATCCCAATTTCGACCGCTTGCGCACGCGCGCTTGGACCGAGATCAAGACCGGGCAGTAGGGGGGGGGCGGCGCCGGGCGACCGGTTGCGTGCTCGTCGCTAAATCGCCGTCTCGAGATCGCCCGGCTGCAGATGCCGCGACTTCCACAGTACGCGACTCAAGTAACAAGCGTAATAAGCCAGCAATACATAGAGCAGTCCCATGGTCAGCGGAGTCCGCACCATCGAACTCGGCGGTTGCGCTGCGCTCAAATCGCCGCCCATATACAGCTCGGCCATGCGATACATGAGCCGCCCCACGAACAGGAACATCACGATCAAGCCGGTATAGGTGTGCGGGATATAATGGAGGCCGTTCGGTCGGGACTCGAAGCGGGTGCGGGCCGCGGCGAATACGGCCAGCAGGACCCCGGCGAGGATGCCGCCCGCGGCCGCGGCGGCGAAACCCAGCGAGCGCTGCCAAAGCGGCAACAGGCATATGCCGATCACCACGAACAGTCCGATGCGAATGCCCATGGGAACCGGACGCAGAGCTTGGGCGCCGAAATTGCGGCGAATTCGCCGATAGATCCCAAACCCGATCAACGCCGCAATCAGAGCGAATATCCAGGCTTGTTGCCCGCCGGGCAGGTTGGACGATGTGATCTGCATGAGCGAATACTACAATGTGCAATGCCACTGGCGTAGCGCCATTTTTCCTTACGATTACTCCATGTCCGACCGCTTTTCATCTGGGAGTCCCCGTTGAAGCATTTTTCGCCGTTCCTACTGTCATTTCTCTGCGCCTCGGCGCAAGTTCTCGCCCAGCCGAGTTACGCCCCGGACGTTCCTGAAGCCGGCTCAGTGGAGGAGATCGCCAAGGCGACGACCGAGGCGCAATACTCCTCGCCCTTGGTCTCTTATCTGCCGGCCTCGGCGACCGTGCCTTCACCGCGCAAGTTCTTCGGCCGCATCTGCGGCGCGCCTGGGGACTTGGTCGATTCGGCGCAGGCCTATGCCTATGCCCGCGCATTGGCCGCGGCCTCGCCGCGCGTGCGGTTATTCACGATCGGACGGTCCGAGGAAGGACGCGAGATCCTCATGCTGGCGATCGCCGACGAGGAGGGCATCCGCAATCTCGCGAAATACCAAACCGAGAACGCGGCGCTCGCGGACCCGCGCAAGACGGACCCGGCGGCCGCCGAGCAGCTCGTCGATGCCTCGCGCCCGTTCTATTACTTGAATGCGGGACTACATTCCGACGAAACCGGTTCGACCGAATCCGTGCTGGAACTGGCCTACCGGTTGAGCGTTTCGGAGCAGCCGATGATTCGGCGTATTCGCGAGAAGCTGGTCGTCCTCATCAATCCGGTCTCCAATCCCGACGGTCGCGACAAACAGGTGGAATGGTTCTATCGGTATCTGAAGGGCAAGACGGTGCTCGCGGACCTGCCGCGCCAGGCGCCGCCGTACTGGTCGAAATACGCGCAAGTCGACATCAACCGCGACGCGCACCAGCTCACGCACGAAACCACCAAGGCCGTGAGCCGCATGTTCTTCGCCTGGCACCCGATCGTGGTGCATGACTTGCACGAAAGCGTCGCCTTGTTGATGTCGTGGAACGGCACGGATCCCTACGATGCGAACGTCGATGCGATCAGCTACAGCGAGGGACTCGCCTACAGTTTTCATGAGGTCGAGGCAATGACCGGACTCGGCATGCCCGGCGTGTCGACCTGGAACTTCGGCGATGGCTTCGAACACCTCTATCTCGAATCGGTGGCCACGAACCACAACGCGACCGGCCGCGGTTACGAGACCTTCGGCAATGGCACGGCTGAAACCTTGACGCAGACCCTCTCGCCCGAAGACACGTCGTATCAATGGTGGCGGCTGATGCCGCCGCCGACCGAGCCGTTCTCCTGGTCGGCTCGCGACAACGTGAACTACAACGAAACCGGAATTCTGTCGGCGCTCGACTATGTCGCCGGCAACGCACGAACGCTGCTGCATAATTTCTACACGAAGGGTTTGCACAGCTGGCAAAAGGGCTTGAACGCGCCGCCATACGCCTTTCTGATCCCGGCCGACCAAGGCGATCCCCTGCGGGTCGCCGAGCTCGTCGCGCGCCTGCAGGCGCAGCACATCGAGGTGAGCCGCAGTACCGCAGCTCTCAAGGTGCGGGAGGGCACGTTCCCCGCCGGCACCTACGTCGTGCGCCTCGATCAACCGTACCGCAACTATGCCGTGGATTTGCTCACCCCCCAGCATTATCCCAAGGACGGTACCGAGCCCTACGACGACGTGTCTTGGGAATTTCCCGCGCATTACCACCTGCAGGTGACTGCGGTCGCGGATGCTGCCGTGCGCGAGGCACCCACGAGCTTGTTGACCGAGGCGCCGGCCCCGCACGGCGTCGTGCAGGGCGTCGGCCCGGTCTACGTTTTGAAGGACACGGGTCAAGAGAGTCTGCTCGAAGTGCGCTACCGGCTCGCAGGCTTCCGGGTCGCGATCGCGGAGCATGCCTTCGATCTCGACGGTGAAACCTATCCGGCCGGCAGCTGGCTCTTGCCTGCGCAGGAGGGACTTGTGCAGGCGCTGCAGGGCATCGCCAAGGACTTCGGCCTGAGTTTCGCAAGCGCCGCGGTGTTGCCGCCGGTTGCGCAACATGCGGCGCCCGTGCCGCGGCTCGGCTTGTGGGTCCCGTGGGCCGACACGGACTCGATCGGCTGGGTGCGTTACTCGCTCGATCAACGCCACATTCCCTATCTCTATCTGCGCGACGAGGATATCCGCGCCGGCGGTCTGAACAAGAAAGTCGACGTGATCCTCTACGGCAATGTCGACTTGGAGCTCGCCGAACAAATCCACGGCCTGCCGAAGGAATGGGGGCCGATGCCTTTCAAGAAGACGCCACAGACCCCGGCCTTCGGTACGCCGGCAGCGTCCGACGACATCACGGGGGGTGTCGGCTGGGAGGGACTCTCGCAATTACAGCAGTTCATCGGCGCCGGCGGGCTGTTCGTGACGCTCGGCAATGGCTCGATGCTGCCGATCGAAGGCGGCCTCGTACGCGGTATCCGGCGCGATTCCGGCGGCGTCCCGCGCAGTTCCCAGGGTGGCGGAGCCGCCGCGGCGGCAGCCGCGCAGGACGCAGTGACGCGGACCCCGGGCGCGCACGTGCGCGTGCATTTTCTGCGCACCGACCATCCGATAGCCTACGGCTACGCGCCGGCAACCTATGTTTTTCGGCAGAACTACGCTCTTTATTCGCTGCCGCGCCGCTGGCTGCGCATGGCCTATTGCACGACGTGCTTGGACGGGCCGGTCGATCGCAGCGATGTCGTGCTCGAATGGGGCGACGACGGGGCCCAAGACTTCGTCGTCAGCGGCCAAGCCTGGGGCGCGGAGAACTTGATCGGGCGGCCGGCGATCTTCGACATTCCGGTCGGCCGCGGCCACGTCGTGGCCTTCAACTTCAATCCGCTGCACCGCGATTTGAACCGCGGCGATCAACGCATGCTGTGGAATTCGATCATCAACTGGCGGGCGATCCTAGCGGCGCCAAAGGCGCCATTGCCCTGAGTACACCGGAAGCGGTAGGCTCTCTCCTGGCGCAACTGTATCCGAGCAACGCATCCATCCGAGCAACCCACCCCCTGAGGTCCGCGTGAACCGATCTAAGCAGCTCAAATGGATTCCCCCGATCATCGCGGTCGCTGCCTTGTCGGCGTGTGCGAGCGACTATTCGTCGTCGCTGTACGAACCCAACTTCGGCCGGCGACAGCTCATTTCGGGGGAGAACGTCGATGAGCGGCTGTTGCAAAACGGCCTGTACGCGCCGAAGCCTTTCGGGGTGAGCCCGTACGGGGTCAGCCCGTACGCGTCGCCCTGTCTTACCGCCGAGTATCGCTGCGCGCAACAGGCGCAATCGGCATGGTCCTCGTTCGATCCGTGAGGTGCCCATCGGGTGGGGCTCGTCTCGGCGCCGCTCCCGCGTGCCGAGCCTTGAGAAGGGATCGTTGATCCAAGGAGACGGCTCATTCCGCGTGGTCGATGCCGAAGAAATATAGCACCGCCGCCGAAATGAGTCACCCGTCCGGCATCAAAGCAAGCGGCGCAAGGCATCGAGGAGTGCGCCGAGGTGGTCCTGGGTATGATCCGCAAACACGGCGCAGCGAATAACGCCGGTAGTGCCCGCGCCGATGTACGTCGACCGGTAGACAAAAATGCCCTCGGCGAGAAGGGCGGTATGCAAGCGCAGCGTGGAATCGCTCGAATCCAGTGCGAACGCCGCGATCGGTGCGATATCGTCGCCGTGCAGAGTTAATCCTAAGCGACGTAGTCCGGACTTGAGGTATGACGTGCTGGCACGCAGTCGGGTCAATAACTCCGGATGGTTGCGGACGTAATCGAGACTGGCGGCACACATGGCAATCGCGGCGGGCGAACCGACGGCGGCGCCACGCACCACCGGCGTAGAGTGCATTGCTTGAATGTCTGCGGCGCTTCCGAGCGCGAGTCCTCCACAGGTGCCAAAGGCCTTGGCGAGCGAACCCCCGACCAGTGCCCCGGTGTGCGTCACGCCGTGATGCTCGAGTGCCCCGCGCCCGGTGGCGCCGAGTACGCCGAATGCGTGCGACTCATCGATCACGAGCCGACCGTCGTAAGCGGCTGTGGCCTGCCACAACCGGTCGAGGGGGGCGATATCTCCGAACGTTGAGTACAGGCCGTCCGTCACGACCAACGGTCGCTCACCGGCTGCGAGATGGTGTCTCAGCTGATGCTGCAAATCCTCGACGTCCAGATGTCGAAACGATCGATGACGCAGTTCGGCGGCACCAATACCGTCGCGCAACGCAAAATGAGCAAACTCGTCGAAAAAAACCGCATCGTATTGCTCACTGAGAACTGCGGGAGCGGCAAGTCCGAAATGATAGCCGCCGCCAAGATACAGCGCCGCGTCACTTTCGAAAAAGCGGCACGCGCTTTGTTCAACATCCCGTAAGGGACCGCAACCGATCGCATGTCCCCTGGGGATCGGCCCCCCTCCGCCGTACTTTCCCAGAGCCGCGATGCCGGCCTCGAGGATGTGCGGATTCGAGCCGAGTCCGAGATAGGCCGAGCCACCGAAGTTGACGTAGCGCCTGCCGCTCAGCACGATCTCGGCGCCCACCGAGGATTCGAGCATCAGAGGCTCAGCCGCAGAACGTAGGGCCATCGACGCTTCTCCGCAGTTGGCTTGGGCGCTGAAACCATTGTGCCATCGCGGGTTGAAACCCGCTCGCGGCGGAGTAATGATGTCGAAAATATTCTGCACTTCGTCCGAAGGTTCCAAGTTCGGACGGCAAACTCGGGCGACCCTCGGAGTACCAACTCAAAGCGGATACTGGGACCGATGCTGCATAACGCGCGATGTGTAAGTCTTTTCCTCACGGCGGTGGTATCGGTTCTCGGGGCTGCGCGGGTTCAAGCGACCGAGGGACGGTTCGACCTGGTCATCGTCAATGGGCATGTCATCGACGGCACCGGCTCGCCGTGGTATTCGGCCGATATCGGTATACGCGCGGGACATGTCACCGCGATCGGAGAGCTGCATGACGCGCCGCGCCGGCAGACCATCGATGCCGCCGGCAAGATTGTCGCTCCGGGCTTTATCGATATGCTGGGCCAATCCGATTTGAGCATGCTGGTCGATCCGCATGTGCCATCGAAGATCTATCAGGGCATTACCACGGAAATTACCGGCGAGGGGGAGTCGGCGGCACCGCTCAACGCGGCGATCGTTGCCGCCGACAGCGCCAATTACGATCATCTGCATATCACGGCCGACTGGACCAGCATGCGGCAGTACTTCGAACGCCTCGAGCGGCAAGGGCTCGGCATCAATTTGGCAAGTTATGTGGGCGCCACGAACGTGCGCCGCATCGTGCTGGGTGATCGGGATGTACAACCGAGTGCAGAACAACTGCGATCCATGCGCGCGCTGGTACGAGACGCCATGTTCGATGGCGCGGTGGGCTTGTCGACATCGCTGCAATACGCGCCGGCCCCTTATGCGACCACGCAGGAACTCGTGGCACTGGCGAGCGAGGCGGCACGGTATGGCGGCATCTATGCCACCCATATGCGCAGCGAAGGGGATACGCAGCCTGCTGCGATCGACGAGGCCATCCAGATCGGACGGGAAGCGCATATCCCGGTCGAGATCTGGCATCTGAAGGTCGCCGGGAAAGCCAACTGGGGCAAAATGCCGGAGATCGTCGCCGAGATCGAAGCGGCGCGAGCCGCCGGTGTAGACATTTCGGCCAACACCTATGCTTATCCCGCCTGGTTCAACACCTTCTCCGCTTTCATCCCCCCCTGGGCCCATGACGGCGGCGATGCGGCACTGATCGAGCGTCTCGAGGACCCGGCGACGCGCGCGCGTATCCGCCAGGAACTCGTGACGCCGAGTACCGAGTGGGACAATGAGTGGCAAGAAATTGCAGGCCCCGAAGCGATCCTCGTGGCCGTTGTCCAGAACCCCGACTTGCTACCGCTGCAAGGCAAGCGCCTGTCAGAAATCGCGGCGCTGTGGCATGAAGACCCGATCGATGCACTGTGTGACCTGCTCATCAAGGACAAGGCGTTCACGATGGTGGCGGTGTTCGGCATGGACGAAACGGATATTGCCTTCGGCCTCAAACAGCCCTGGGTGTCGGTCGACAATGATTCGCAAGGGACGTCGCCTGAAGGGGTGCTCGGCAGCGAGCACCCGCATCCGCGCGCGTATGGCACGTTCCCGCGCATTTTGCGCAAATACGTCCGTGAGGAGCATCTGCTCACGCTCGCCGACGCCATTCGCAAATTCAGCGCGCTGCCGGCGCAAAAATTGCGGCTAAGTGACCGCGGCGTTATCAAACGGGGCATGTGGGCGGATCTGGTCGTCTTCGATCCCGCGACGGTCACCGACCTTGCCACCTTCGAGAACCCGAATCAGCTGTCACGCGGCATGGAATACGTGCTCGTCAATGGCGTGCCGGTCATTGCCGGTGGGAAGATGACCCAGGCGCTACCCGGCCAGGTGCTGCGCGGTCCCGGCTACCGTGCACGGCATTAGTCGGGTTGCTTGGTTTCGCCGTCCTGCCAATCGGCCAACAGCCCCTTCAAGGGCGACACGTGCCTCTCATAATGGCGCCATCGTGCCGTCGAGGATGTGTGAATTTTCTGTCGAACCTGCCAGCGACTGGCAGTCATTACCGAGCGCTCGGTGCGGTGGAACTCGAGACATCGGGAATCCCAGGGCAGGCCCACGAATTCGAGCATCCGTCGTGTCCATGACTCGGGATCATTGACGAGGCCTTCGTAGGGGACTTCCAATAGCACCGAGGTCGGCAATTGGGTGCGCCACAGCTGGGTAACGCGGGAATACTCCCGGTAGTAATGAGCGAGCGCAGCCAGGTCGTTGGCATACGGACCTAAGTTGAAAAAATTTTGAAAGTAGATGGACAGGCACGTGTCGATCGGATGACGACGCAGGTGAATGATGCGTGCCCGCGGCAGGGCGGAGTGAATGAGACCGGCGTACAGGAAGTTGACGGGCATCTTGTCGACTATCCGTTTGGCGCCCTCGGACAGCGACCGCAGGCGATCCAAGTAGTCGGTGGCGAACCCCGCAAGCAGATCCTTCCCGGGATCGCCCCGTCTTCTCGCTTCGCGATAGGCATCGTAGGCCGTGCTCCAGAAGACGAGTTCGCCGCCGCCGAACACCTCGGGATGCGAGGCGAGAATCTGCTCCACCAGCGAGGTCCCTGAGCGTGGCATGCCGATGATGAAGATCGGCACCTCGGAGTCCAATCCGGTTGCGGGGCGCCGAGATGGCGGGACGTCCCCGAACTGGTCGATGATCGCATCGATTCGCTCGGTAACAGCCTGCGGATCGTAGGCGGCGCCCTGCCGTTTAGACAATTGATTGGCCCGGTGGAACTGCGCGAAGGCCTGGTCGAATTCCTTGATATCATCGAAATACTTGCCGAGCGTGTAGCTAAGAGCGATCTCCTCAGCGACCGGCAAGCGCTGCGCCAGCAAGGATTCGACTTGCCGCAGCCAGTCCGCATCATCCGCCGTCATGCGGCGATGAGCGGCAATGCCGGCAATTGCAGAAACCAAGCCCGGTTTGCGGTCGAGCGCGCGCCGAAAGCGATCCTGGGCGGTCGCAAATTGGCCGTCATCGGCCGCGAGTTCGCCCGAGACCGCGAGTGCCTCCGCGAAATCCGGATTGCTCGTAAGCGCCGCCTGGCAGGCGGCTCGTGCTTTTTGAGCTTGCTGCTGCTGGCGGTATACCAATGCCAGACCGAGATGAGCGGCTGCATAGTCGGGCCGTAAAGCCAGTGCCTGCCGGTATTGCACCAGGGCCGCATCGATCTTCCGTGCCTCGAACAGCGCATCGCCGAGGCTGCAGTACCGTTCGGCGCGGTTTGGCTCCAATTCGACCGCTCGGCGGTAGAGTGCCAACGCCTCTTTGAGTTCACCCAGGTCCCGCAGCACATTGCCGAGTCCCTGATAAGTCTCGGCGTCCATGGGGTTCAGGTGCCGGGCATGCCGGGCGACCGCAAGCGCTTCTTCGAGCCGGCCGGCCTGACGCAAACCGTTACTCAAGTTAGCGAGAATGTGCGCATCGTTGGGCCGAAGCGCCAGCGCACGCTGATAGCAGTCGATGGCGCGTGAGCGCTCTGCGCATTCGAGCAGCGCGTTGCCCAGGTTGTTGTGGGCTTCCGCGCAGCGCGGTTCGATCGCCAAAGAGCGCTGATAGCAAGAGACCGCCTCGCGCGCTCGGTCGGTTGCGCGCAAGCAGTTCGCCATCTCCAGGAGAACGCCGGCATCGTTTGGCGCAAGGCGCAGCGCGCGCTCGAGGACGGGCAGCGCCGCAAGCCACTCGCCGCGCGCGTGCAGCGCCGATCCTAGATTGCCCTGCGCCTCGGCATCGTGCGGCAGCAACTCGGCCGCCCGCTCCAACTCTGGCAGAGCCTCCTTGTCTTGCTGAACCCGCACCACGCCGAGAATCTTCCAGAGGATGCCGAGTTCCGGGGATTTGCGGATCGCACGGCGGGCGGCATCCTCCGCCTCGGGAAGGCGCCGTTGCTGCATCAAACGCCGCAGGTGGGAGAGAAGTTCCGGATCATGGCCAACCGGCGCGGTGCTCATGCTAAGGGTCCCGATATCGGGTGCGCGCATCGCCCAGGGCGTCGGCGAGAGGCCCAAGCCACGTCTCGAAGTTCTTCCAGTGATCGAGTCCGTCGCGATAGAGGGGCTGGCGCACCTGTTCCGAACTCGCGGTGCGAACGCTGCGCGCCGTGTTGTGAAAATCCAGGCATCCGCGTTCGAACCTCAAACCGCAGAAGGCAAGGATTTGCCGTACCTTGCCTTCGAGATCATCGACGAGGTCTTCATGCTGCACGCGAAGGATCCAGTCCGGCAGGACTTCCTCCCAGTGCTGCATGAGGTCGAGATAAGTTCGGTAATAGCGGGCAATGGAGGCGAGGCTGTAGGTGAACTCCTGGCCGCGTGCAAAGAGCTGTTTGAAATTGCTGAAGCAGCACGCCATCGGCTCCCGTCGGGCGTCGATGATCTTGGCGTTGGGCAATAGAAGTCGAATCAACCCCAAGTGCCGGAAGTTGTTAGGCATCTTGTCGATGAACAAGGGCTTGCCGATCCGATACGCTCGGGTCGCGTCGAGGTACTTCTGGCCGAGCGCGCGGACCGCATCGGCACGCAATTCCGTCAGCACCTGCGGGTAACGCGGCCGGGCAGGATCCGCGTCGCGACCGCGCAGCGCCGCGACGGTTTGCTGAATGTGGGGCAACTCCTGCGTCCCCTCGACCGCTGAATGCGATGCCAGGATCTGTTCGATCAGCGTCGACCCCGATCGCGGCAGGCCGACGATGAAGATCGGCGCCGGGTCGGGATCGCCCCAATCTCTGCGGGATGCGAAAAATTCCGCCGTACAGATGTTCTTTTGTCGAGCCGTGTTGTCTTCGATGATGTTGGGCTCGTAGGCGGAACCCGCGCTCTTCAGCGCGTTCCCCCGAGCGTAACAAGCGAACGATTCACCATAGTCGCCGAGGTCCTCGAGGGCCTTGCCCAACGCGAAGCATAGATGCAGCCGATCGACGGAAGAGCGGACCGGGTCACTCTCCAACAGTCGCATTCGCTCTATCTCCTCGCGTGAAAAGCGATAGGTCTTGAGATTCGCGAGGCTCCAGTACGCATCGCCAAAACCGACCCGTGCGGCAGCGGCGCGGCGGTAGGATTCAATGGCCGCTTCGCGCTGGCCGATCGTTTTCTGCGCATGGGCGATCGAGAGGTGCGTATCGGCATCTAGCGAGGTCCCCTGCAGGAGCTCGCGGTACAATCCGATCGCCCGCTCGTGCTCTCCGAGTCCAACGCAGGCCGTGGCATACAGACCCTGATAATCCAGTCTATGCGCCGGGTCTTCCTGCATGAGCCGCTCGAGCTCTCGGCGGGCATCCGCCTCGCGATGCAGCTCGATGAGCACTTGGGCATACTCCAAGCGCGCCGTCCGATAATCGGGTGCGAGCTCGAGCACCGCGGCGAGCAGCAGTTCGGCGTCGTCGAAGACCTGACGGGCGATCCCAATCCGGGCGAGCAGGCGCATGGCTTCCACCTGATTGCCGTACTGGGTGAGATACGCGCGTACCCGTTCTTCGGCGTCATCCAGGTCCCCGTCCAGAAACACACCGATCGCCGCCACCACCGGGGCTGGCATCTGCCGAAGCGCGGCGAGCTCGCGGGCGGCCAGCTCCGCCCTCGCGGTTTGCCCCGTCATTCGCCGCAAGCCTTCGAGCAGGCTCCAGCTGCTCGGCAGGGCGGCATTCAACT
>Ga0116231_10004065_pt1 | contig 29845 bp, 24 predicted proteins | sample S1TSphgellanicum_2_FD_89695 | JGI IMG/M metagenome (GOLD analysis project Ga0116231, IMG submission 89695) | Host-associated microbial communities from peat moss isolated from Minnesota, USA - S1T2_Fd - Sphagnum magellanicum MG | ecosystem: Host-associated > Plants > Peat moss > Unclassified...
AAAAACATATAAATAAACCTATTTGCTATAGTAAATTGTAATAGTGAATTATGTTAACTAGTAATGAAACATGATGTCTACATAGTGATATTATAGTGAAATAATTTTCACTAGGTGAAATCAATAAAATGCAATGAAGTTATTTCACTTTTAAGGTCCTATAGTGATTTAAGCTAGTAAATTACACCCCACTTTGGTAGTAGTGTTATTGTGGGCCCAATGTTGTTGGGAAGAGGAAAATAAAGTTTTTATAAATTTTTGGCTCTTGAAACAAGGTTGTTTTTTCATTGAATTTCAAGCCATGAAATTGTTGTTCAAGTTTTTTAAGGTGAAGAAGAGTCCAAAAACACATTGGAATAATAATGTTAGCTGGGAAATTACAATTTAATTCAACACCACATTGTCCTCATTATATTTAAAATTGTGGTTCATGTAGCGAGGTGTTTTGTTATTAGTTGTGATGAAAGTGCAATGATTGACAATCAATCTTGGGCTAGCATTCATGGTTACCTTGTGGAAGGCTTCAAATGCATACCAATTTTGTTGAATTTGGAAAGGTTGGGACCAATAGTGACATAGTTAACAACCTAACCATTGTAACCCTAAAGTCCTTATTGGCCTAACTATGGAGGAGATTAGTTACAAGTTAATTTATTTTGAGTCTAATGGTGGTGTTGTGTTTATAATTGTTCATATTAGTGTGACAACACAAATATATAAAAGAGCAACTCCTTTCATGTTTTTTGTTCATTGTGTTACACATTGGACTAACCTAATTGTGCAAACATTTTCTAAACAACCCCTAGTGTAAAAACTTGAAAGTTTCTTGTAAACCACATACGCATATTTTTCCTCTTCACTTAAGGGTCATGTTGTGTAGTGCAAGTTTACATAATTGTTGAAGGCAAAAAAAATAAATTATTTTACAATGTAAATACTAGGTGGATTTCTATAATGTCTCTTGCTAAAAGGATCCTTACACATCTTTAGTTCTGAAAATGAATGTTGAATTCCATGCCATCAAAGCTCCAAGAACTAATCTTGAGTTCTTATCGTGTGATGTTACTTAGTTATCATGGGCTTTATTTGCATCATGCCCATGTTGAAGGCAATGCATGAACACATCAAATTTGTTCAAAGTTGTGATAATTTTGTGTGTGAATTTGTCACTATGAAAACATAGGGGGCTTTGCCACTTGAATTGCGATTGTATTTTTTAATTGTGCATTAAACATTTGTAACTCCATGTATTTTTACATCAAGAATGTTATTAGATGAGTTACACCAATTGCATCAAACACAACTCATTGTATATGGAAATATATATATGCCATAAATACATTGCAACTAAGGAATGCACATAAGTTTCCTGCACAAAATATTCACGAATAAATGTAGTATTTACATGTTTTTTCATTCATCCATTAATGAAGGAAATCTATTACAACTAACTTGCAACTAATGCATTACCAAATTACTACTTTGTAATCATTAGATTTTGCCAATATTATTATGTTACAACTTGAATCAATAAATGTAATTTTAAATTACAACTTATCAATTTATTGATGGAACTATTAATTTGCAACTAGTCCATTTATGAATGGTATTATTTTTGTGCCTATTGACAATTATAATTTTGCATCATGAAACATGTTACATAAATTCATTACACAAATGATGACACAAATCATCCCAATGGATAGAAAATACAATATCCATATGTGAACATTTTTTGTGTTAAGTTAAAACTTGTTAAAATTATTGTTATCAAATATCTTATGTAATATTTAGTGTTATATAATGTTAAGAGGTCCATCTTGTTTTTATTTAAGAATTGGGCTATATTTTGATAGTTGCCAAATATGGAATGATGCATGCACATCATTGTAAGTTAGATAACCTCTGTACAATGTAATGTCTATGTTTTAAAACTAACTACTTAAGTTTTCTACAACTATAATGCAACTAACACGCAATGTACATGATATGTTTTCATTATTAATTTATTATAGATTTATGCAATGTAAACAACATATCATAACCACATCATATAACCAAATTTGTCCACTTCGTTTCACTCTTGTTGGTTTTGGATTTGTTTACTTTTGTTGTCAATCTTTAGGTGCCCATTATGTTAAAATTGAATAGTTGTATCTTGCAACTACAACTTATAAACAACATACACATGTTGTCACATGTTTAACTTCTCATCAAAATCTAACACAAACAATATCATAAGTTTCACATAATGATTAAAGTACAAGTTTTTCATTTACACACAACTATTTAAATTAAAAGTAAGGTGTTATAAGCAAAATTAAAATATGTATTGGTCTTGAATTTCCTCACATGTAGATGTAAATTCATTTTCAACATAAAAGTCTATTGAACTTGAATGCATTGGAATCTATGGCATCAAAGTTTATGATCAATGATTCATTTTAGTTATTTAGAAATTAGCAACCTAACAACATAATATTTTTATCACAAGTATAGTGTGGGTTGAACAAATATTTACATTCATTGCACCCTAGAACTAAAAGCTCTTGTAATTTCACACAATCATCGAGAATCAAACTTTGTTAATCTCAATCAATAATAATAAAAACAAACAAAATTATGCTCTAACAAAAAATGAACAAAGAAAAATCACATGTTCATTCCATGTTATTTAAATGGGCATGAATTTTAAAATAAAAACTAGAATGCTTCATTTTTTAAACTAAGAGTCAAAAATGCAAAATAATGTCATCTAACATGTCTTTTGATTGCCTCATAAAACACCAACAAGCTTAGAATTAAAGAAAACAACCCTCAAGTTTTGTTCATCCTTAATATTTTTTTGACATTAAACACAACATCGTGACAACTAGTGATGTTAGTCCCACTATTCATTAAGAGCTACATTCATGTGCCACACACCATTACATATCCCACACAAACTTCAAATTTCACTTTTGTGTGAGTAGTCAAAACCTAATTGAAACTTAATTGCATTAACTAAATATTGAACCATATTTGCATATCAATTGTACCATAGTTTTTTGTAATAATTTTCATGCAACTTGTGAATGATGACAAATGAAATGAAGAGCAATACCATCTAATAGGTAAAATTCGATCATAAAAGAATAACATTTGCAACTATTTTGCAATTACAATGGAATTTATTGAAATTCAAATGTGGCATTTTAAATTATATAAATGCATTCATTTTTTTGTGAACAAGTTGCAATGTAGTTATACATAAATTACAAAGGACATTTAATTGCATGTGGTAATTTGGTTTTGACAAACACAATTTTTCATTGTGTGTGTGTGGGCTATAAAAATGTGTTATGTAGATCTATACGAATTTTTATGTGATCTAGAAAATATGTACAATGATGAACATGTATTCAAAGGTTTTATATGGATTTTGTGGATTGGAACAGTGATGGGTTATTATCAACTTGATGGATTAATGTAGCCAAAAACATTTAGTATGGTATTTTTTATTTATAAGGTCAAGACTTGGTGGTGTCAAACCCATTGCAATTGCCCTTCAACAAGGGTTTATGTGCACTTGTGATTATTGGTATGCTACTACAAGAAAGTGAAAATGCAATTGAAGTTTCAAAGGTTTGCAAGCCAAGAACTCATGAATGCTATTAAGATTATTTGTCCACAACATTGGTTGAATTTTGATGGAGAGAGCACATTCCCTACCCATCTAGCCTTGCTAAAGGTGCAATATTATTTTGAATGTTTTTTTGGTGATGAGGGCTTAAAGATACTTGCCCTATTGAATAAATAAGTACTTGACATAGGTGTTTTCTTTTTCAAGGTCACTATGTAAGCAAACTCTAAACAAGCTTTGGAGCATCCTTTGACATGCAATCCTATGACCAATATAGGGTCCAATTTGTCCTCTAATCTTGTGTTGCAAGTGAAAGCACAAATAGATGGACAATTTGAATTGTCATAGTTGCAATTTTATTTGGATTGTAAATGAACTTTAAATGTAAAGTCATATTCAACATTAACATTGTAAAATTTTAAATTATCCATGTTAAATTATATTTTAGTGAGAATCATACTAGAAAACATAAATGAATTTTAAGAAAAGAATGAATTCATAATGAACTTTTGAAACAATGACATTGTATTTGTCACACATGTAAAATTTACATGTGGATTAAAAAAAATGACACAATAGTATCAAAATTCAAATTAAAAAATAGCTCCACATCAAATGAGGTGTGTAAAAGTAAATTACATTGCAACTCTCCCAATATAATCAATTTTGATTTAAAAAATTAATTTACAAAAAAAAATCATTTTATTCATTGAAAATTCATTTCACATTGAAAACTCCAATCTTTCACATGGATTTTTTGACTAATCACATGGCTACATTTATATTTATAGGGCGGTTTATCAATATTTTAACCATAAGCACAAGGGAGTGCACATTGAGTAACATAGTTTGTTAAATGTGAGATTGTGATCATTTTAGTTAAAGTAAAATTTGGATTCTCAAATGCCACTTTAAAGCCACTTAACCATGCTTTCGCCCCAATATCGATTGTCAAAGTATTTGAAATTGATGAACATTTCTATTGTGATAGAATTGGGGAGTATTAAGGATGAGTGATGTGCTTTTCAACTTTGTCTTTTTTTAAAATCTAAACTAAAAAAAAACTTGACAAATCATCTTGATTTAGTTGTCATGATTTTTGCTCAAGATCACTATTCCATGAATACTTTTCCATTTGAAGATGCCATCAGACATTGGTATGATAGGAAACAAAGGTATGTTCTGGATGTTTAAATTATTTTGGAGATTTTAATGTTGCACAATGGGTGTTTTTGCACATTGTTTTGTACAATTTGCAACTTGTATGCAAGGAACTAATCAAACAATGAAGAGATTACAATTTTTTTATTCCAATTGCATTTCATCCTCAAATATGTGTCATGTGCTACAAGATTGGTGCTCGACATTATTGAAACTAACAAAGATTGCTAATTGTTTTACATGTGACAACATGATGTAACCAATCTACCCTACTTTATGATGTTTTGTATCAAAATTCAATGCTATCATGATTTTCTCATGAATGCCAAAATCCTTCTTAAATTTAATACAAGTTGACAACTGCATGTAGCAAAAATTCAGACTAATTGCCAGCACTACTTCCAAGTGCCAACTTGTATAGCCAATATAGCCAACTAGGAGACCTTGGGAAAATGAAAAGAGAAAAACCTTTTTCTTAGGTCTTTTTGGAACCAACTAAATGACTTATTAATATCTTTTCAAAAATTATTCATAAATGTTTCATGGGTGCAAGGTACCAATGTTGTGGGGGTATCAAATTTAAAGGGTAAAAACCAAGGTTCAAGGTTAGGTTCAAGACACTCGGATTCAAATTGACCTCATTTTGTTGGAACTAGCATAAGAATCTAACTGTGGAAAAAAATGTTTAGCTAATTTAGAACTAGAACCAAAATGGTGACAAAATATTTTTGAAAATAGGGTTAGGATATATATATGTTGAAAAGTTGACTTTAAAAAAAATTTAATGTGTAGATTGAAATTTATAATTAAAATATTAAATTAAATTAGTTATTTAACTCTATACTTAGGTAGACTTTTATTTTAATTCGTTGTAAAACTTTGTACCCACATAATTTTTAGCATTGCGGAATGTGCAATGTGTACATGGAACTGGACCAAAAACCGAGTTAAAAAATTATTGAATTTGAAAAACTGTGATAGAAACCAAAAGGTTCAAAATTTGGAAGAACTCGGCTCAAACCCGTATCTGGAGATAACCTCCGCATAAATTTTGAAATGTTAAAAATGGACCAGAGGTTCTCTCACAAAAAGGAAGAACCACACAACACTGCAAGGTACCTAACTTACATGTAGACAAACACATGTGAGATGAAGGTGCACGAATATTTTGTGGATGGCATACAACACACAACATTGCAAAAAGTGTGTGGGACTCCCCAATGGAAGTGGCTTTTGGGTCTCGAAAGTCAATTATTGAAGGTGTAAATGTGTAATCATGTCAACACAAGAATAAAATGCAACCATGTGAGAAATGGAAAAATAAAGAAAATGCCGTCGTGGTCAAACTTAATTTGACAATTTTGCTTAAATACTTGACGAAAATACCTTTAGAAAAGTGTTTCAAATTAAAAATTTAGCCGCCCCCACCGCCCCCCCCCCAAACAAAAAAGAAGAGTGTTTCAAATTTCCATTGGGGGGGGATGTTTTTGGAGCAGGTCTTACCCTACACCAAATGGATGTGTGAAGTGTGTGATGATTTGGGATCCCTACTACATCCATTCATGTACATTTTGAGATATGCATTGCTAACAATAGGTCTTGTTCCTCCACTATAGGTACATGGTGGCACTACCCATAATCCAAGATTTTGGCAATCTTGTTGGAATGTGGGATATGAATTTGACAGCTTCTGGAACCTAAATCATGGGCAATTAGGTATGCAGCGAAACAATAGTGGTAAACACTTGACAAGGTCATTCAGAAATCTAGGAAGACTCAAGTAAGGAAATAGCTAATGTGTTGTGAACATCTTTGAGAGGAATGTTAACCACTTCAATCTCATCACCCACACTAGAACTTAACAGTTTAGTGGCTGAAGGAGGGCCTTCAATATTTAGGGCCACTTTTAGATGAAGGTCCAAGGTCCAGGGTCCAATGAAATAGACCAATCCTATAGGCTGATGAGAGCCATAAATTGAACCCCATGGCCTTCAGATGAGGGTCCAAGACCAAAAAGTGGCAAATGAAGGCTAAACCTACATGGCACCATTTTGGAGGCAAAATCAATTGGTTGGGACCAAAAAATAAGAGCTCAAAGGAGAGCTCATGATTTGGAGAACCAAGGTGCTAGCTAGGGTTTAGGGGTTTAGGCAGGGTCCAACCCAAGGATTCAATTTGCTATAATTATCCTTTTTCTAACAATTTTTTGATGTGTATACACACTATCACAACAATTAAGCAAATAGAGATTGGTACACCGTATGGAGAAACATTTAGCCAAAGATTGGAGGAAATTTATGCAGGCTTACCCACCCACCCAGAATCCCCTTCTCCAAACCCTAGGAACAGGAACCACAATAAGTCAATAGAAAGAGGCTATAGGCATGATCCCGCCCCCTCCACTTTCAATGGAATTTGTTCATCTTTCTTAAAATAGACACTTATTTATCTTTATCTTTGGATTTTATTATATGTGTTATTCCCTTTTTACTCTTACCCATTAATGAACCCAGAGCTATTGATTAGGTGTGTACTATGTACATTATACATAGATGGACCTGTTTGCAAAAGGCCTCAAATTTGATTTGACTAGTGATTCTTCATAAGCTTCTCTATTCTTGAAACTAATTGTTATATCCAATATGGGAGGTTTTTTTTTTAAAAAAAATTAACTTTACGGAATACCCAATTTTGAAATAGTCAGCCACCCTAAGGGGGTTGGTTAACCTTTAAGTGTTATACATAGCAAGCATCCATGTTGTCAAATTTGAATATGACAACCCTAAATAAATATATATTTAGTTTTCAATCAGTAATGAAATAGGAAACAACAATAAAAACCTTCACCATCATTTTGGGTGCTTTTCTCATCACTTTCACACACAATTCATGGAAGCGGCAATCTTCTGAAAACACACACACACACAAAATGCTGCACCTTTTGGTGACTTCATGGAATGTAACAAAAAGAGTTTTGATGGACACTCACACTCAGCCCACCCATATACAAGAGAAAGAGAAGATGATTCTAAGTAATTGTATATTACACGATACATGTCATAAATGTGCATTTTCAAGTTAATGAGTAATTGTGAATCTCATATGGTGATTTAGTCTATGATAAAGCCCAAAGGTCAAGGACAATTAAAAAATAAGGCTGTGCAAGGCAATAGTTGAAAACAAGCCCCATTTTGGTAATGTTCTCCCTTGTGGACTTTACATAACATCAAAATCGATGCAACCTTCATATAGGGGGGAGCTATGTGTTTTTCATAATGCCCACTGTGAAAACAAAACATTTGCTCACAAGGCAAAGGAAAAAACTGCCTTATAATATGGCCTCAAGTTACAATGCAAAAATTCCAAGAGATTTTAAAGTCTTGATGAGTTCTAAGCATTGACCTTTTGGAGTCAAGATGGTAATCTAGCCTTTTCAAGCCATTAAATGTGAAGCACAAAAGGATTGTATTTTGTGTCTCACATCGTTCTAGTGGGATGAATTCCATGACATATGATTTTTTCCATTGTAATGATTTCAAAAAAAGAAAAAATTAATGATTTTTCTAATGGAATTTTAATTATATTTTGAAATTTAAAAAAAGTGATTACTTTTTCATGGCCTTTTTTGCCCTCCATCAAGCAAAATATGTCAATATATGTGTGGCAAAGTAACCCAAGACCCAATTTGGGTGAAAGCTTTGACTATGTGTTCATTTGCTCATATTCATTCAAATAAACTTTCACAAGCTCCATAGATGCAAATGTTATCACTTGAACAAAACAAAGTTGATTGAAAATTGGGCCACATGGTACCTTATGTTATGCTTTGGGCAAGTCCATTTACTATAAATGTTAATGTTGATATTAATTTATTTAAAAATTCGTTATGTACATAAATAATTTCACATGTATTTTTTAATTATTTTGAAATGAATATACCCACGGGCCAACATTTGTTGCACATATATGGACAGTGGGCATTATATACTTCAATCCTAAAAGGTTTCTTCATGCCATCACTTTGCAATAACTATAATTCTTGTCTAACAATTTAAAAAGACCATGTGGAAGTTGAAAAATGGGAAAAAAATACTATTGAAAAGTGATCATAATATTTAACAAAAAGCATTTCAATCCTACCCTAATGCTATTGTACCAAAGATCAAAACATGTTACAATTTGGACAAAAAAACCATCATGAATTATTGTTTATTTTAGCATAATAATTTTGCAATAAGATATTCTTCTTTTCACCGATTTTCATCCTTAAAATTGACCTTCACTTTTAATTTGATGACTAGTATAGTGTCTTCTCTCTTCATTGTTGTGTGCACAAAAGAAAAATGTATATACAAGGTGGGTTTCGCCCAACAAAGAAAGACCTATGAACATTACACTTAAAACCTACTTAAGAATAAATATGAGTAAACATTAATAAATAAAAGATCAATTTTGTAACAAATATATTGCTTACAATGGTGTCAATTAGTATAAGTAAAATCATCTCCTTTATTCAAAATAAACACACTTGCAACAACAATAATTAAGGCTAGTCATCACCCCATGATTTTCTCATGCCACATTTCAACATAGTAGGCCGTGACTCCAAAACTCCTTTTGATTTTGAAATTGGTACAAAATAAAATGATTGTGAGGAGGTTTGCAAGTGGTTTGAAGGATGTTTGATAGCCATCGTAGCAACGCACAACATCATTCAATGGTGTCACATGTTGGAACAAAATTAAATTGGCTACATCAAAATGCTACAAGAAAGAAAATTAAAAATTAAAAAAAAATAAAAAAAATATATATATATATATAGACCTAATGCTTGTGCAATAAAGTCAACCTAATCAAGTGGGATGTGATCAAGTATGACATTATCAAGTTTCTAGGAAATTTTTATGTATCCATCCATTTTGTGAATGGAACCAACATCATAAACACCTCGTAGAAAATTTTGAATTTGTACAAATTTAAATGTCCAAAAGGGTTGAACTTTATTGTCATTCACCATTAGCTGATGTTGAAAGTTCCCCTTTTTTGGGTTGATGTGTCCTGAATGAAGAATACTTTGCCTATGAAATGGAATATTTATTTTGCTATTCAAATGAGATGTTGGCCAAGTGGAAATCATGGACATTGAGAAATCTACCCCCATTCCTACACACCATTATTCATTTTGGTCAATAGTGACCAAAAAGTAGAGCAAGTGGTGAAAGCCATTACAAATGTGGGGTGAATGCATGAGTAGGTGGACTGATATTGATGTCATAGTGCAATTTTGTGCAAGGTCATTTTGTTCATGCTTTGGGGTGAAAAAAATACAAAGGAAATGGATTTATGAAAACGTATTCAATCACTAGTTTTGATCCACCCATTTGTGCCTTCATTGGCTTGTGTGCCATGAAAGCTCAAACAAGGGTGACATGACATATGGTTGCAACCACATTGAAAAAAATAATGAGGTGCATTTTTGTTAAAACAAATCAAAAGTGCCCACTTGGGTGAATCTTTATAAGCAATTGATAATCTCATCAAGGTGAGGTGGCCAAATACAATTGGTTGTTTAGGGTGTTTGCATGGTATGGTTGACACAAAAAAGTCACAATGTTGTAGTTTTCATTACAAGCAAAAATTGAATGATTTGGGGACATAATTTGAAAAGTTCTAATGGTCAAAATATGACATTAAATGTGGTTCATATCTTAATCTATCATGAAGTTGAGAAATTGGTGCAAATAAGAATTATGTAATAGTCTTTTGAAGTACATTTGGGTAAATTCATAATAAAAAGAATAATGGGTGCCAAGGTTAGAATCCTTATCAAAGATTGCATTTTACATTTGGCCTACATGTATTGGTTTATTAAATATCAAAATTACATTTTAAATGTAATTTTTGGGACTAGATGTCAATATTGAGACCAAACAAGACCCATAATATGATGAAAATTAGATTTTTTTTCATCAAGACTTACATTATAATAAAAATACAACTTTGTTTTGAACAATGATCACAAATTTTGAAATTTTTTAGTCATTAAGGATGTTAAAAATTAGAATCAACAACATATTTTAAAAGGTCAATATATGTGCACCTAAAAGGATCAACACATGTGGCCCTTCTTATGAAATATATTAAAGTCCATAATACATTTGAAAACATTTGGTGTAGGTTTGAGTAACAAAAAAACACATTCAAAATTTTAAAGTCTTGAAAATAGACCCATTCAACAAGTGCTTTGCATATGACAAAGAACTTTAATAACATAATTCATAAGATTCCAATTTCATGAGGAACCAAACACAATTCCAAATAATGGATAAATGATTCAATAAATACAATTGATAGTGATTTTTCAAAATAATATAAGTACATTTTTCAATATGTTCACACCTTTTTGGCTCCTTTTACTATGAATGCAAGCATTTGTAACATATAATTGCTTGTCACAAAATAATCATTTTAATAAAAGGACTAAAAAATATTTCTTTTAGTTGGAATTTTGTCATGTGTTATCACATTGGCAACTACATTCATTCTGACTTAACTAGGTAACTAAACTAACAATTTTGACAATTTGTTGATGAAATGTTGCACATCAATGTATATATATATAAAGAACAATCTTTCATGTCAAATTTTTTTCAACTTCTTTTAAAATATGTTTGAACCTTTGGTGGTACATTATGTGATCATAATGATGATGGTTTATGTTTAAGCATAAACATCAAACATATGCTTACAATGTTTGTATGTTAAGAAATGTTCTTCCTTTGAAAATGGAACGACTTAAGTGTTGATTGTATTTATTCACAAAATTGAAGTAGAGTTTTTGAATTCATAGAAAAAAGTATACTACTATGAAATAGGGTGTTGTAAATAAGTTTTATAATGCAATTAATGTACATTTACTTAAAGAAACACATATGAAATAGTTTGATATTTACAATTGCTTTATTTTATTTTATTTTTAAAGTATATGTCAACTAAATGTAATTTTTACAAAATTTCAAAGTTTATGAATTTTATGTTGTAATACTTTTAGTAATCTCTGTACATCCAAATTTGATTCCTTGTCCATCATCATATGCAAATACGCTTTAAGGAAATTATTTTTAAAATCACAATTTAAAAATTGATATAAAATTTTTTGTAATTTTTATGACCCAAAAAAAGTCAAATTGTACTATTATATAAATGTGTATTTTAAAAAATCATAAATACGTCATTTTCAAGTCATTTGAAACCCTTTTAAAAGTCCTTTAGGCAACATAAATTTTTTTGTACTATATTTAAAATGTTTTTGAAGCTAGGTTCAAATGAAATTCATTTCAAAATTTCCCAAATGTTGTTATAATACATTAAGAGTTTTGTTGCACAACTTCATTAAAACCATTTAATTTAATTTATCAGTTAACAAAAAAAATAAATCAAACAATTAAACAATTGAAATCATGATTTCTTTTAGATACAACACACATTTGTATTTCAAGTTTGGACAATGCTACAAATATAGGAACACTAACTCTAACTCTAACTTTCCACATTGAATTTGCAACACCTTTAAATTCAATAGATGTAGTTCCCGTGCCACTTGTGAACCTACCTAAAAGCATCACATAAATGGGATAAAGCCCAAATTGAAACATAGGTTTGGCAAATTGAAAAAATAAATTATGCAATAGGGCACAAAAAATAAATGGATTTTACTTCATTGTATGTGGTTGTTGTTTTTTTGAGCCCACATATGTTCAATGAAATCATATTGTAAAACATAATGCACCTCATAATTTTCAACCTCTTTAGTGCCATCCATCCTTGTATTGTTAAAATGCGAGGCCACAACCCATGTTCATTGTGTGTTTCTTAGAACATGGTTCCAAATTTAGAATCAATTCATCCTTTACAATCATGTTGTGTACAATGACATAAGCTATTAAAATTTCAAATACAATGCGTTTATGCTATTATCGAATTGGATTTTGCACTATGGCAAACCAACTTTGCAAAACATTGAAGCAACATTTTGACATCTTTTTTGATAGCCTTTTGAACATGAGTAAAACACACACAATTTTCTTGTTGTGGCTCATGGACAATATACGTGAAATAAGACCATCTTGGGTACATCATGTTGTCCATAAACAAATATTACCTAGAGTACATGCATTGCGGTTCACCTCAAATTAAAAATTTGCACCAAGCCCACACAACAAATTGGCAATGAATGAAATCCTATCAAACACATTGAGGTTATTATTTGACTTGGTAATCCAAAATGATAATGCCATATATCCAAAGACTTTGGTTGGTTTTTAGGGTGGTCATTTGTTATATTATATTTTCTAAAACACATGAAATAAACTTGGGTACTCTTTTGATATGTTATTAAATAATGGATTTTTTGTGTTGTTTGGAAAAATATGGAAGTGGCTTCCCCAAAGGCTAGTCATAGCTTCCAAAATGATTGAACTATGTTTCTTTTTGGTGAAAAATGTCTTTGCCAAACCACTAGATAATTTTTTTAGTGATAGTGCATATAATCCAAGAACGTGAACATCACCATAAATTACCCCTGGTTTGATTGATGTGCATTTCTTGTTGGTTGTTGAAGGTACATCGCAAACTTGCCCCCTCCATGTATATGTGCTTTTACAACATGTTAACAATGTGTTCAAGGTTAAGTGCTAACAAAGTGTTAATACAATCATTGATAGGATGTGATGGCAATATAACACATTGTGATGATTAATCATTATATTACAATGCTATCACAACATCATATGAATGATTGATCAACATTTCATTAGCACTTAACTTTGAACACATTGTTAAAGTGTTGTAAAAACGTAGATACATGGAGAGGCCAAGTTTGAGATGTATTCATATTTGAAAACATCCCTCATAGCTTTCACAAATCATTTCAATCAAAACATTGCAATAATTTTTCATATGACAATATAATAACAATACTCATCTAATCAATTAGCTACCATTCCATATGTGAAGTACCTACAAGCAACTACGACTTTTTGAATTGTGGATAAACCCATTCCACCATAGTTGTCATGCTTATACACAAAATAAAGTTCATGGGTGGCAATAGCATGATGTAAACAAACATAAAACCACTTCATTCTATTGTTTATCAAATATCTTGACATCATACACCAATATGTGAAAAGGTAATCTTTTTGAATTTTTTTCATTGAACTTTCAATTTATGTGCAAATTGGGTTTGCACCTAGGTCTATTGCCACGTTGTTGACACCTCAAAAGTGCTAGTTGGGATCTATATCAAGCAACATTTGCACAAAATCATTTTCACCCTCACCATCACCCAATTCAATAGTTGATTTCATAAGCAAAGTTTTTTTCCAAGCCTCCATGTTGGTATGCCCACAATGGAGAATATCACACAATGCAAGTTTGGAGAAAATTACATTACAACAAAAAACTCAAAAAAAAATTAAGTGAAAATAAAAACGAACGTCACATGACATGACTATGGAATAGTTGTGAATGACTGGCAAGGGAGAAAAGATGATTTGATCTTGGGAAATGCCAAGTATGGGTAACTTTTGTAGCAATTAAAAAACTTTTTGATGAAGCCCTATATTCTAGCCCCATATATTTGTTGTCATTTATCAAATATAGGGACATTAGCTACTTAAAGGGTGGTGGTGCTTTATGCATCATTTGAAACTCATTAACTTATAATGATGGTAGTTCCTTTTGTTTGGTATTCAACAAGCACTTGTACAATGAAACCAATACACTGCAAATATTTCCAAATCAAAAAGTATTGAAACATGTGCCAAATACCTCAACAACTTTAGAATTTTGTAGCAATTGCTAGAAACTCTAACAATAGTATTAGAAAAAATGGCCAACATGAGTATTTCAAGATGTTTAAAATTACATGTAGCGTGGCATACAACACCCAAATGGATTTCGGTTAAATAGATGATTTGAAGGTATTTTCATAATACTTTTCAACCATTTTTCTCCTTTAGACATTCAAGCCCAAGTCCACATCCCCAGCACCCACCTATTTCAATGAAATACACTAACAAAGATTTAACATGAATTGAATTTAGAGTTCTAGAGGTTAATATTTACCTATGCATGTAATTTGAATTGGGCTTTTGTGTTCAAATTCTCAAATTTCATTCTTGCCTTGTTCAATCACCATAACAAAACAATCCACCATATTGGACCATGTTGCAAATGAGGGATTATATATTAAGCTATAAAATGATATTTTCATATACCACTTTTTAATCTACTTCAAAACATTTATTTGCACATGGGTGAAAATAAATTTCAAATAAATTTTAGTAACATGGATAACATAAATATCTACTAATAAGTGGGGTTGACCATGAATAAATCATCCCATTAACACTTTACACAATGAAATAGTGTAATTTTTTTGACATATTTCAATAGTTAGTAATGAGTGGTGCCGTAAAAGACCCCAAAAAAAGGATATTCAAGTGGTGAATTTGCCATTTGAATAATACTTTTAGTCCTATTTCACACAAAAGCTATATATAATCATAAAATGTAGGCTATTTTCAACTTCTTATCTATGAAGTAAAATTTGGAGAGGTATCCTTTCAATATGCCTAATTTGATTTGTCATTGGCTACTACATAATTCATGCATGTTTCTACTTCTTTACAACTTGGCCATCTATTAATTCTCAAATTTTATGTTCATGTGAATCTACATTTTTTAGAAGAATCCAATGCCAAAATACTTGTGAACACAAACTATATTGGTTTTAGCCAAATTGTTGAAAGATTGTTTGGAAACTTCAATGGAAAATATTTTCTGAATCTACTTTTAATTTTCTTGCTAGGGGAATTGCAAAGGAATCAAGGTTGATGATCTATTTATAAACACAAAAGTGTGGGAAAAGGCCTCTTTGAGAGGTGTTCACATAGTTTGAAGGCATGGGAATGAAAACAATACAATAGAAGTTCCCATGTTCAAGAATGTCATGTTGGGAGGTTATTATATTTTAAAGACACAAATTGAATCCATATATATTGTATTTTAAATACGTCAATCATGTCTATATTTGTATAATCTTGGAGGACATGGTACCAAGGTTTGTATATCTAAAATCTTGAAGGATCTCATACAAGCCAAGTTTATATATTCAATTTTGAAAGATTTACTTTTTGTTAGGTTGAGAAATTCTTCTAGATTAAATACCACATTGGTACAAGATCTTGGTTATTGGTGTTACATTCACTATTAGTAGTAGTTTTGATTTTTGGAAATTGATTTGACTAATACCAATGGCTTAATATTTCATAATGACATCACTTTCATTTAAACCATAGATAACATTTGAATTTTTTTAAATAGTTTTGGGAGGAAGAAAAATGGAAAAGGATCATACATAGAAGTAGAGGGAAAAGCTATTGTGCCCTACCATGGTCACACCTACAACTATCAGTGTTTACACACACATCACAAATGATAATGACTTTCTTAATGGTATATCATCTCCAAATTTATGCAAATTTCTTTGCACATGGTTTTGTGTTTTGGGCTTGGATTCTTGCTTGGTTATAGGAAAGTCATTTTCAAATCACCAAAAGGGATTTTGAAAACCTACAACTTAAGATTATATCCCAAACACTAAGTAATCAAACTTTATTCACACATGAACCAATTCCAAATCAAAACACAATTAACTATGTTAACCTACTTAGCATTAACATAATTAAGACATAATTGGGAAACTAATTAAACTAACATTCTTAACAAAGCAATGGAAGTTTCAAGTGAGTTTTAGTGTTGGTTTTAAAAATGACTTAACATAATTCAATATTGAAGATCATCAAAACAAACAACCATTCTCCAACAAGCCTTTCAATTAAAAATAAAAAACAACTCAAGATCTAGGGCTCCCACCATATTTCTTTTCCATTCAATAGCTAGAAGTCATATAAGGAAATATGGAACATTAATTTTTGTATATTTAATTTCTCCATTGATAATGCATGGCATCCTATGATGAAAAGAAATGACATATATTTCAAATTATATATTCAAAAGGTAATACTAGGTATGTTGAATATCAACAAGGGCATCATTGAAGCACCATATGGGGCAATAAAAATATTGTAATTTGAGCTTTGTGTTGCTTTGCAATGGCATTGGCAATCATTGATCAAATTGACATAAGGTCAAAATTTTAATATATTTTCATTTGTTCCTTTATAATACATATATATAATCCATGATCATATAAAATTCCATGAAAATATTTTCACTTCCATTCTTTTTATAATATGACATTCAATCTTCACGTATCAAAAACATTAAACAAAATCATGTATTAATTACATCAAGAAATTCATGAAGTAATATTAATTTCAAAGAGAACATTCAAATAGGAATTCTTAATCTTTTATTTAGTCTCATGTGATGAATTCAAACTTGTGTTGGTGTTTGAATCCTACAATGTATTTTTTTAAAATTCCTTGATCATATGCATTTTTCAAGAAACTATTTCCCCTTTATTGATTTTACAATGTGAAATTCAATTTTCACTTATAAAAACAATTAACAGAAATTGTCTATCAATTACACTAAGCAATTCATGGAACCATATCGATAAGAAGATTTTTAAAACATTAACCTTTTGTTCAATGTCATGTGACTTAAGTTGAATTGAAATATGTGTCAATGTTTGAATCTTACAATATAAAAAATAATTCCATGATCATATAGATTTTCCATGAAATCATTTTGCACTTCCAATAATTCTACACCATGAAATTCAATCTTCACCTATTGAAAACATTTAAAAAATTTGTGTATTTTTTGCACCAAGAAACTCATGAAACCATATTAGTCTTAAAGACAAGATTTAATATGAAATTTATTCAGTGTAACTAGTGTGACTTTGTGTCATTGGCCCAAGTATACTAAACCTCATGTAAAATCACCCATCCCAATACTATTTTGGTTGAAGTGGGTTTAAAATTTTTTTTAAATTGAATTTTTTAATAAAAAAACTGATTTTAATATATAGATATTAAAAGATTCTAAAAAAATAATCTTCAAGGTTCTAAAAGGATATGAATTTTTGGAACATTCAATTGTGAAAAAATCATCTGAATTTTAAAATTTTATTTCTAAATGTGAAAATCACTCAAAATTCAATAAATTTTTCTTTGTTGATCCAAAAGTTATGAAATAATGAATGTGCACACTACCTTGCCAAGGGTTTTCAATCCAATAACACAAGCATAGTGGAGGGGGGGGGGTTTGTGAGGGTTAAGGTAGGGTCACCAAAAAGGTCTATATATATATATATATATATATATAAAATTGATGTGACATAAAGTGAATTCATGTTAAACTTGGGAGGACATAAACTATCAATTTGCATGTGATAATTGAAAAGTCAAAATATGAATTAACAAATATGAAAAGGTTTCAACATGGAATTGTCAAAGTGGAACTATCATTTGAAAGGATGGCCACTAATGGCTTAAAATTACTCCCCCTAAACCAATTTTGATGTACCATTGTCACTAGAGTTATCAAGAAATTATACAAACTTGATTAGTTTTTTAATATCAAGACTAATATTAATTGATGTACATCCCATCAATAAGCTAACCAATGTTGGCTAGTTATTAGATGAGTGGAAAATACCCATTGATTATCAACTTAAGTATATACCCACTTACCCACTAGTTCTCAGAAAATAAAAAACCAATTTTGGTATATAATTATAACTTTTAAAGAATATGAAAAAGCCAAAATTGGCCAAAGAACTAATGGTTCTTTGCAGATTTTTCATGAGAACTATTGGTTTTTAAGGTTTTCAAAGTAACTGAAATTGATGATTTTTTGATTTTGAATAATTTTCAAAAGAATTGAAACTAGCAAGTTTATTATTTTGGAATATTTAAAAAACCAAAATTGAATTGGTAGTTTAGAAAAAATTCAAAAAAAATTCCAACATTAATGCTAACAAATAGAGGTTGTAATTTATAACTTCTTTTAGGTGGAACAACACTCATTTAAGAATTAAAATTATCAACAAAAATAACATCTTCCCTCATTCTATTGTGAGAGGTTCACATGGTAACAAAGGGGGAAAAATTGTATTATGAAGAGCTTTGAGGAAAAAGGAAAATAAGCTGAAGAATGACACCATGTTTTGTCGATAAAACATGATTGTGTCATGAGATCTAATCCTAACATTTGTTTGAAAGTTGCTTGTGACCAAAAAAGGTCCATCCTCATGAATGGACAATTTAGGATTTTGAGGACTAAGGTTTTGCTATAACAATAGGATTGTGATTTGATTTTGGTGAACTTTTGGTTTTTTGCTCATGAAGAATGATGCAAGGAGAGACCCAATAATGTTTGTAAGGTGTGCTTCAATAGTTGGGTTTTTCTTTTTTGGGCAAGAATCTAGTGTGCATGATGATCATATTGCAACTATAGTTTTTATGGTGGTCTGGCATTCACAAAGAGGAGGTAGATGCATTAGGCATAAATACCAAGGTGTGGATGTGAAGAAGGAAGTTCATCATTTTCAAGCAATAAGCTAAATTTTTTTGGTGTTGGTTTTCTTTGGAATTTTTTTTCAGAAGTAGAGAATGTGCAATTTCTTCGCTATATAGCATGGATGGCATGTTCTCAATAGAGAGAGGGTGTATCCTTTTAAAAAAGTTGTTACATTAAAAAATCCTTCTCTTAAAGTAGGACAATGTTTTCCAACTTTGTAATGTTCCTTAATAGAATGGGTAGAAGATGGAAGTGATGACAAGAACTAGGAAATGGAGTTATCCAAGTCTTGTAGATTCCAAAAACATAAAAATAGTGAATGACTTGCCAAGTTGAAATGTGAATGTGTCTATTGTTTTGTGGATAAAAGAATATAGGAAATAGGGGAGTTATGTTTAGAAAGAGGGAAGCTTTTGTTAGGGTTTATGGTGCCATCTTTGTGGGGATTCTAGTAGTAGGTTCTATGGGAATGCGTGCACTACATCTTTTGATTTTAGATGAAGAAAGGTAATGGAGTTTTCCTTTCATCTATAGGAGAGAGCTTGTGGGGGTATTATGATAAGGGGTTCATAGTTATGTTTATAGAGAAAAAGAGATGTTTAGAGAGAAGAATGGGTGTGTAGAGAGAGAAGCGATGGATTTTTTTGACAAAACGTGAAGAACATTGAAACAATATAATGGCATGGCATCATTATGCAAGATGATATTTTGGATGGTATTGAACTAAGAGAGGGGGGCATAAGAACATTTGATTCATCAACCTCCTCCAATTTTTTTGGAACTATAGATTTTTCATCTCTGTTAGTGGTGTAAAATATTTATGTTATATACAATGGAGTCACAAGTGAAACTATGTTTTGAGAATTTGATAAGATAGATTGTGTATCTTTGTTGTAAATCTCTTACCATGTATTATGCTATTATGATTTAGGTTTGGATGCAATTTGGTTGAAGGTCCCACTATTGGATTTTTGAACATTCTATAGTAGAACAAATTTGCCCCCAACTTACACCTTGCAAATCCTAACTATGAGGTGCATTTTGCCATCTGGAACATGAAGTGTTGGGTGTGTTGGAAAATGATGTTTCTGAACTTAGGTTGAGCCTCCAATTTCTTCTTAGTAAGGGTTTGGATGAGAGAGAATTTCCATGATTCTATTAAGTTCTATCTTCTGTTAATCTGAAGTCAAAGGGTTTTGCTCCAGGGTATTAATAAATCTCCTTCCACACTGTTGAATTGTCTGTTATGAAAATGTTTTGTAGTTTTCAACTAAGACATGTCTTTCAAGTTACTTCATTGTTTGAATCTCATGGGTTTTGGGGAAGTTTTATGAATTACAGAAATTGGGTATAACTCTTTTGGAAGTTCATGCTTAGGGTGGTTTTTTTTTCCCCCTTCAATTTCTGCTATGGCATCAATTGGTAGGATCCATCACAATAAGGATTTAGCATTAATTGGCTAAATCCTCAAGCAATGGGTCATGAAGAGAAGGCCATACATAGCTGACTTAAGGTTGGAGTATGGCTGAAGTCAGTTCCTTATTAAAGGAAGGTGGTCTATAAGCCAGTGGTTCATACCAGAGATGCAAGAAATCATGATAATGAGAGACCATAATATAACAGATTTGTGAGTGGAAACACTAATTTGAAGAATAATATTATCTGTTGGTGAGGTTCATAGTCCTCTCATTTTGAAATATGATCATCTTGTTAAGAAGATATTCTTCTTTGCTTTGACATAATAACAGTCTTACCTGAGCAATCCTTGATCAAATCATCACTTCTTGCTAAACAATGTGACAAGAATGGAGCTTTGATTTGGAGTGGAGCAATCTTTGATCAAATGAATTTGGCAATTCCCTATGGTTTTGGTATTCAACTGAACACAGTTGGAATAAACGAAGGTTTAGTACTGCCTTTGAAGATGATCTTGCATCCTTCATGAAATCAGACAGGTATTTGGTTTGGCACTTCTCTCAAATTCATTCACAGCTCATCAGATGAACATATATTGTTATCTGTTATGATTCCTATCAACATAGAATGGACTATTATTTTGGGGTCACATACATGCACATGGCAAAGAGCTATGGAAGATTAAGAATGTACAGTTTTACCAGCTGAGAACAGATAGCAGTGCATTTTGGGTATGGGCCCTTGTTCCAATCATGCCCATGGCCTGAGGCATTGCCACCCTACACAAAATGTACTGCTATCTGTTCTCAGCTCATAAAACAGAGCATTCTTAATGTCCACAGCCAAGAAGTGTTACATGGCCTAAAACTTGACGATTTTGTATCTTAAGTTTTTTTTCCCCTGATACCCAGGTGGTAACTGGCGGGTATCACAGGAATTTTTTTTGACAGTGGGGATTTGGGAAAACAGAGTGCCTGCAGGTGTGGGCGTTTTGTTTTCGGAAATGGCCCACCAGTTCTTACACTCAGTAAGTGTTCCTCCAAATACACTACAAATCTTGTTGGAGGTTTTTATGGAGTTTGGAAGTATTGGGCCACAGAGCCTTCAACTCCATTGAAGAATGTGCTCTATGTGAGAACATCAGCATAAGCACTGTCTGAACATTGGGGGTGTCTGCAATTTGCATCCCAAGATAATTCTTTTAGACAATCCATTGATGAGAAGGATGATATATGATCTCCCAGCCTGGAGATTTTCATCAATATTTGAGCCTATCCTTCAACCTGTCACAGAAGTAAATTATGAAGGCCAACAATCGGTATTAGAAGAAAGTGTCCAATTTCAATTACTACAAAATGTATTTGGGTACAGTTCAATCATCCTCATTTGCTTGCCATTTTCTTTGTTTTCCATTCTTCTCACCTTACTATCCACAAGCAATGCACTATGTTCTTCCTTGACTACAAATTAAGGTTTTCAAATTGCAGTTTCAAGTCACTCTTCACTGCTCATAGTTCAGATCGAGATTGATGATTCTTGAAATGTCATGCCAAACATGACATTGTATGCCACACTCCATCCTTCGCCATTCACTAAATTTAAGCGAGCTCAATTGAATCAATCTATACAGGCAATTTTGTTGGGTGAATACCTGTTGATTTTCGTATGATCCCAAATGTATTTGAAATCCTGAAGGTATAATTGTCCTTGGGACAGTCTCTCAAGCATGTCTTTGGCGACTATTTTACCAGCTTACTGAGAGCTTGTTGCCATGGTTTTACTCCTCTACTTCTTTTCTGCTTCCATGAACTAACAAAGCTCCAGGATACTAGCATCTGTAATCTGATACTCTTCACTACTTTGATTAATTATAGTTCAGTGTAGAAGTTTTGCTGATTGAGCCAAGGTATGATTTTTTTTTCTAGACCAGACAGCCTTTATTTTATTGATGGCATTTTGCCAAAAAATTGAAATACAAAGAAAGAAAATGAAGTGATTTTGGAGGGTTTCCATTGCCAGAAATGAGGGAAAAAAAGGCAAAAAAACCAGATTCCTATAGTTTGTTTTCAGTGTGTAGCCATAAATATAGAAGGTTGATTAAATTTTTTTAAATTCATATCTGGTTTACACAGCTAGATTTGGCTAAATCTTATGAAGGATAATTGTCTTTTTTCAACAGCTTCTTATGGATGACGGCCACTTAGGCTACATAAAAATTTCCTGAAAAAACACAAAGCCCAGAGTCAATAGTTGAAGACAACCTTGTTTTTTATTCATTAGTTGGATTACTGTGATTGACACATTGTTCACTCACACCCATTGCTTGAAAGGAGCTCCTTTTGTGACTCAAACTCATCCATAGCCTGGCTTAGATTTCCCACTGATTGGCCAGTACATTAGTATTCTAGATGGAAATATTGATATTTGCAATTGATTCCAATCAATAAGTGTAAATTACTACCAACCAGGGGATTCTGTTTCAATGTGATGGAGAATGACTTTTGAAAATTTCAAGATCTAAGAGTTATTAGTGGTAGAACTTTGTTCTCCCTACAACTAAATATGCTGGTTTTGGAGACTCTTATTTGGCATGTTGAAATTGTTCCTGTGCAGAGAGGTGCAAGAAGCATACTACAGTTTCCATGTAATGTAATTTTGGATGAAAGACAAAGAGCAGTAAGAATCAATTCCAATACACATTACTGTCTGGGGTGGCAGATTATGTCATTTTCTTGACCACATTATACGATATAATGTTTGGATGATGATCACATGCTCATAATAGTGACCAAAATATGTCTGTTGAACATGTTTTGAATGAAAATTATTGGATCTGCCACCCCGAGACCTTAATGTCATGGAATAGCCTCATCCTGGCTCATTATGTTAGGTGCGTCACATAGTTCAACCTTACGGGCTTGCTGGTGCCTTACCCAACATTATGGGCAGGGGCTTGATCATTCCATAGCACATTAGGCTCCAGATTCTTATAGGAACTATATTTTGATGAATTTGATAAGTCTTGCAAGTACCTGCCAGGAATTTGTTTTCACAAATTTTGCTCTTTTTCTGCTGCCTTTCACAGCATGTGAATATCCTGCATTTCAGAGTCTGTAGCCAAGGTTTAGCAACTTTGGAGACCTATAGCTGTGGTTGCAGGAATAGGGGTGCTAAAGGGCTGCCCATAAAATGGCCTATGAACCCAGAATTCTTTTGTCATTTTTGATGGGCATACCAACAAAAAAAGATTTTTGGGCCTGCCCATAACAGTTGATCTCGTTAGTGTTCTTTGGAAACTCTGACTTGGTGTGCTCTCAGCAGTACCTTGATCATCACACCAATTTAATATCAATGTGCATATGAGTTCCATAATTAATTGTCTTCAAAACTACTACACCCAGTTCCTTCAAGGGGTGTTCATGTACATAATGTAGCCAATATAGTCCATACACGCCTAAACCTTGGAACCCTAAACCATAAACATTGACTCGTCAGTCCTGACCTCAGTACAACTTTAGAAATACCCCTCATCGAAAGAATCAGGGTTTTTTTTCTTTTCCCCCCCAGTTGTGTGATTTAGCCACATTGGCAATCATCCACACGAGGAGGTAGCCAAATTTGGCTACAGATCAGAGAGGGCATTAGACATTTTCTAGTATCCTGTTATATTTTGGCCACCTCCAAATCTAGAGTCTAAATATGGTGACTTTCATGTTTTGCTCCTCAGAATGTGGCGAACTAAAACAAATCTAAAAGGAATCTTGTGACAATTTTTAAAAAAAGCATCCTGTCCCTTAGATGCGAAATTTTGCACCAAAAAAGTTTAGTTTTCAAGAAACGCACATAAAAGAACCACTATATAATATCTTTCTCTATGTTCATGGTGGGTATGCTGCTTGTCCCCAGAACACAACCATATCTTGCCTAACTTTTTAGAACAAATGGGAATTACGCTACAAACTAGCTAGTACTATTCCATACCAAAAGGCAATGTTTAAGAAAATAAAATTTGATATAAGACATTGCAATCTATTGCCTGAATTAATTAGGTTTGATTGTAGAAGCCCTACAAAGCTTTATTAATAAACACACCATAGATTTGGAAAATGTGCAAAGGAGTAAGAAAAAGGAAAAGGGAGAAGTTACAGGTTTAATTGGGTTAGGCAATGTTATGTTTGTTGTATTTATCAATGAACAAGAAAGTGACATGTGAAAATGCAGCCAATCCAATGTTTAGAATTTAATCTTGAATTGCATGGATTTAAGTATCCTTAAACAAGGACTTGATTGACTATCCTTAAACCGTGGCATGCAAGGCATTCAAGTAGTTCCCATACTATTCAAAGTGATCCACCATGTCCTGTAAAGGGATCACATCATGGGTACCCAAGGTTAATGCATGCAACTACTTGTAGTTCCAGACACCAGAAAGGAGGGCCCCAAAGACATGCTAGATGTACCTATGTTTGCATGGCATCCTAGAGGTTAAAGGAGGACATGATTGACTAATTATCCTGTTCTTGGTTCGGGTTGTTGTACCCCAATTGTGAAAGTGCCAAATTGTTGTCCCATCAATTTGGCCAAAATGGCAAACAAATGGTGAATTTGCACAACAATTGTTCACTTACAATGTTGTTTGTTTTAATAGTGCACCACATATTCTTGAAGCATTCAATTTCTATGATGTTATTAGGTGGATGATAGGGTGTAGTAAAAGACCTTGGCATTTGGCAATCTTGTTGGAAACTTTGGAACATTAAAATTCATCATGTCTAAGCATTGTGATTCATGTGATGGTGAATGCATGGTTGAGTGACTGATTTTTGACAAATAGACAATCCATACAACTTTGCATCAAGTTTTTATAGAATGATCAAGTGGATATGGGTGTTAATTTTTAAGATTTCATTATTATATTCTTGGACTAACTGATGTTCACAAAAATTCCTAAACATAAGTCAAAACCTATATCAAAAGTTGTTGATGTCATTTATTATGGTGGATGCCAATTGAAAATTTTAAAAGGAAAACTTGTAAAATCCACATGAATGAAGGCCCAAGTAAAGATTTTTAAAACATGTTCATTAAGCAAAAAAAATTTGGAAAAAAAATTATTTCAAAACACTAGAACAAAATTTGAAATTTATGATTGATTTTGTAGTCATACCAAACATTATATGACTAAGCAACCCTTAGTCATAATGGACGAATTGTTTAGAACAAAAAGTTATTGAATCTTTGACGTGGCACTCTTCATCTTATAGTCATATAGGACAAGTCATATATACTATTTAGGTGGATCCTATGTGGCTTTGGAGCATTTCCTATGTGGGGTCCACCCAAAGAATCATTCTACCATGTGTCATAGTAATAAATGACTAGAATATGATTCACATTTGACTTCATGTTCTGGGTGAATGGGAATGGTCCACATGTCACAATGTGACTTGTACACATGTTAAAAAAACATTCGTCAATGTGGCAACAACCCATTTGTGATTATCAAAAAGGTTGTTGAAAATGTAGTCATACATTAGTCATTTAAATTTAATGTTCATTTATTACAAAAAAATGACTTTCATTATTACATGTGGCAATCATCAATAGGGACACATGTCAATAAGGGAACTTGTCCACATTGTGTGAAGTAAATTAGCCATGTGGCAATTCTACATTGATATGTGTAGGGGATAGAGGTCAAGGGTGAAGTCATTTATAAGTTGTTATGTGGTCACAATTTAGGGCTCATGTGTCATTATTAGTCATATATAAGTAATTTTTAGTTGATATTTTGTTTATTAGGTTATTATATCTACAATTTTGTAATCATAGGATATTCATTGTGTAGTCATTCCAAGTGTGCCAAAGGGCCAACACAACATAGGACTTTCGTAATATCACATTCATTAGAATATCTAATCAACTTCCAAATAACTACAACTCTAGAAGTCATACACCAATCATATAAAACTCCATGATCATTAATTATATTATCTACTAAAAACGATGGCTAGTTTCAATGATTGCATTACATATTTGTTGTTGACCATATGGAAATAAATGGATCCCCATGCCATTTAATGACCATCCAAACTAAAGTAATGCATAACTAGAGAAAAATGAACAAACAACATATAGCAATTATAACATGTTCAATTGCAAGGTTCACTAAAAATAAGTTCAAGTTTAATGTCACTCATTCAATTTGTCAACTTGCAATTTTCACAAACTTCCAATTCCACAAGGTACAAGTGCCTACCACATCTCCCACTCTAGTCTATTCATCAACTTCATGCGGGTGCATAAGTGGAATTTTAGGCACGATGTGTAGTTGCAACATCTATTTTGAACCAAAAAATTGGAATAGTTGCACCATGAAACTTCTCTACCCCCCACCAACCACTCATTTGCTAGATGCCACTTGTTGTCTTGCATTCTTTGGATTCATCAATGCCACAAATTGTCCAATAACAAATTACATCCACCCAACAAGAAAGAGTGAATTTATATTAATTGTAATTTCAATGCACCTAATCGCATTTGTATACTTGTACATTCAAAGTAATAGTTTATGTAAACCACTTTCATCATAAAGAATCAAAATCAATAATAATATATCACAGGTGCTTACCTACTAAACATTTGGCTTTTCTTTATTACACCTTGCAAGTGCAATTGGCTTTTCTTTGCTAGTCCCCATAGGTCCAATCACCCTCCCCCTTAATTCCTTCCCAAGCATTTGCTGTTGCAAACTCAATCCAAATTTATAGAAATGTATTAATGGAAAACCCAATCCCACATAGGTGCAAACAAAAGAAAAAAATGTCAACCAAAACAAAACAAGATCAACTCACCTAACCCAAAATTAGACCACACTAAACTGCAATAGCACTCAATTTTGCTAGAGATTTTTACTTGAACAATTTCTTCATAGGGGATGGTCTTAGTTGCAAAACAATCCAATCTTCACCCTCCACACTTTGAGGTGGTGCTAATGCACCTGCCAATGGTGATTCTTTCACCTTCATTGCATCCACCAATGGTAATTCTTTCACCTTTTTTTCAAGTTGTCGTTTTGTGGTCCTTTGTGAAGGTGAATTAGTTTGATCCATAGTTTCCAAAGCAATCTTACCTTTGGAAATAGATTGTGATATGTCAGTACCACTACCCACCATTGATTTGTCCATGGGATCTGAATCACTTATGTTATAGGTCTTCTGAGGAAGCACAACATGTGACTGTTGTTGTTGGTCAAGGCAAGGTTGGCTTCTAGAAACAAAACAAGATTAGTATGATCCTTTTGTGATCTTAATAACTCAAAAAAAACTATCTTCATATCAACTAATGCTTGAATATGAGCTTGTTGATTATCCAACATGGATGTGAACTTGGCATCCAACTCATTTTGTTTTGTTTCAATAGCTATCATTCGAACATACATTCTACCTGATAATCCATGTTCAAGATTTTCCACACCATATGGTTAAATGACATGTACACATTTACAAACTTTGTAATTTAGACATTTAATGCATTGAACTATATTATAAAATATAAAATATTTTTAAATCATATAAATCCCATGAGTAAATAATTGACAACACACATATACATGATTAAAAGCTAAAAACAAAATGCATGCAAATTGACCAATACAAACATTTATTTTTTAATTACTTGCAAATGGACTAAAGTTTAACATTTTAACTTTAAGCATGTTTCCATTTCATTAGACCATTACAATTATCCATGGTTCTTTTTGAACATCAAAAAGTTCTAAATCTTCAAATTAGAAAAAAATGGGTTTCAAAACAAAATTTATGAACATTTTGGCTACTTATTGATGTTGGACAAGTTTGCTCTGATCCTTGAAGTTCTTGAGCAATTTTCGTCAAACTTGGGCTTCATTGCCTCTTCTTTTTATGCATCACAAAATGAAAATACATTCATGGGACAAACATGTTCTAACAACCTAATTGCATAAACATCAATCAAATTTTAGGGACGGTAGTTTGGTTTGAGCTAGTACCAACTTTGCTTCTTTCCTTGCTTTTCTTGTCCACCCCACATTTGCCATATTTGTCACTTTGCTCCTTGCATTTGACATCTATTCAACCTTTTTATTTGTCTCAGGTTTTGACCAATATTCTTTTAATCTTTCCCAATGAGCAGGTTCAATGTTAACAAGGCAATTTTTCTTCCTTGCCATGAACCTAGCTTTCAACTTACTGCTCTTTGTTTCAACCACCTCTTCACCACATTCCTAAAGCCCACCATAGAGAACTCATTGTCTACATATTCAAATTGCTTATCTAGAGTTGCCCTCAACTTCTCTAATGATGTGGGCTCATGGTGTTCCCAATCTATAACATTAACATATAAGATCCAAAGGATTAATGTCCTTACCACCTCATCCCAAGCATTCTTCCCATCTAACCCTCCATTTATATCGCCCCTTGCTTTTATTTGAATATGGTGGGGTTTCTTCCCAACAACTTGTCTTGCTTCTAATGTAGCATTTTATCCTTCTTATATGTTCTCCAATCTGCCCTAGCCACACTTTTTGGTTTCACCCCACCCATAACTGCTACATTCACTTGGGGAACCATGGGTTGGCTAATATGTTGACTAATACTTGGTCCAATAGGTTTGTTGATGAACTAATTAGTACTTGGTGCAATGGGTTGATTAATGAACTGAACAATAGTTGGGGCAGGGGCTTGGTTAATACATTGAGTAACATTTGGTGCAAACATTTGTATCCATGGCCTAGGATTTTGCACTGCCCCCATAGTTGGGGATGTATCCAAGTGTGTTGCATATTCCACCCACGTGGTGGCTACCACTGCCACTGGGTTGAAATAATTGTTGAGAATTCAAGCTCAACTAGTTAGGTTTCATTAGTTACTGGAGTAGGAAAGTAACTAGGTTACTTTCACAAGGTTGAATTACTTTCTTTACTTTTTTTAGTTTGGTTATTTGTGGTTTGGTCTTGTAGTTAAATACCTTGGTGTTGATGGTTTGTTTCTCTTTTTTTCATTACACAAGTTTGTGTATTTCTTGTGACAAGAACCTTGGAGAGTTCTT
>Ga0116231_10004067_pt1 | contig 29838 bp, 28 predicted proteins | sample S1TSphgellanicum_2_FD_89695 | JGI IMG/M metagenome (GOLD analysis project Ga0116231, IMG submission 89695) | Host-associated microbial communities from peat moss isolated from Minnesota, USA - S1T2_Fd - Sphagnum magellanicum MG | ecosystem: Host-associated > Plants > Peat moss > Unclassified...
TAATTAATTGCCCAAATTTAGACCATCAGTTGTTGCACGTCGCCAAAATTTAGCAGAGCTAGGAATATAAATTTCTTCTTTCCCCTCCGACTTGTAACCAAATTTGGCTAAGCGCTGTTTGCGATGAACGGAGCCAGTCCACCTACCCCAAAAAATTGGGGAAAAAAAAAAAAAAAAAAAACCTGACATCAATCCATTGGAAAGCCTGCCTGCGTTGTAACTTGTAACTAAGTATGACTGCAGAGTTGTGAATGAAGCTCATCAACTGAGAGAGAGTGTGTTGATGGTTGTGTATTAAATGGTGTACCTTTGGACAGGGGAAATACGTCACAAGCTGATGATCTATGTATGTGCCTGCCACTCACTTAATAATTCTCTCACAACCCCCCAAAAACACACACCAGACAAATCCAGGGATTTGCAGGGAATCAGCGAGCGTGCATCGATAGCTGTGATTCCATCACCCAACAGCATTCAAATGAGCTTCCACTCCCCTCCTACTACCTAGCTGCTGTAATAATAATGCATATAAGTAGCACATGCAGTCTCCCCCCCCACCCCAAAATTCTGAACCTCATTCATTACACACAACCTGCAACTACCATTTAATTAGAAGGCAGCTGCAGAAGCATAGATTAGAATGCTGCAAAAATTTCACATCATTTGTATGATCACCAGTGGCTTAGGGTTTTGTGATTCACCATTGCAATTGCCGATTGCCCCATCTATCTATCTATCTGAAGCAGGGTTTCATCAAACTAGCAATTATCCACAAGAGGAATTAGCCAAATTTGGCTACAGGGCAGAGAGGAAAGTTTTTTTTTAAAAAATTCCTGCTGTGTTTTGGCGACCTCCTAAAACCCATTTGTCTAAATACGAAGATGTAAGAATTATTTCCTTAAAATCTGGCGTTTTTGGCACTTTTTTTTCCCAAAAAGCCTTTGTATTATGTTGTGCTGGATTTCTGGGTCTCGCCACTGTGCACAAATTCTCTCTTTCAAAAGCATTGATCTGAAGTCCTCCCTAGTCTAATTCCCCCAACCCTTTGGACCTCAGTTTTCTATTCCATGCCCAGTTTGAAGCTATCCACCAAATCACCCTAACTTGGGGAGAAAACAAAAAGAAGGGGGACTAGTTCACACACTTTAGGTGAACTATGAGTCACCTAGTATAGGGTTTAGGGGATTCTGGGTTTAGGGATCAGGATTTAGGGTTCAAGTTGTATGGTTTAGCATTGGGGATTTTAGGTTTTAGGGTTTAAGTTGTGGGGTTTGGATTTTAGGGTTCATAGTTGAGGTTTTTAATGTTGTAGGGTTCTGGGATTTTGGGTTCAAGGATTTTGCATTCAAGATACAATAGAAAAAGGTTACATGATACAAGATCTTCTCTCTCTATCAATGTATATATATATATATATATATGCAAAGTACATTACATATCAATGTTGTACTGATCTTTTGATACTGATCTTTGCTCGTACCATGTTAGAACATTCTGATGCTGGTGTCTAAATTCTAATACATCAGCAGATCTATTTTCCTGGTGTTAGATATTCCTTGGACTTTGATCTGAGTCAAAGTTAAGAATTTGTATGTATTGCACAGAATTGATTGTGCACAGAAGTGATTGTGGATTCAATTCATGGCTGCACATTACAACAGCAATTGCTCTGTTGTAACTTGTAACTTTAAGCCAATTACCCAAACAATTACCATGAGCCTTGATTCATCAATTGGGCCAAAAATCTGGTTGAGTCCATCCTTGCACTTTGTGAATGTGAATGTCCCCCGCCTCCCATAAGCTTTACCCATCATAAAGCACAAGGTTCACATGAATTTGAAATTTGTAAAGCAAGCAGAGAAATTTCCTAGTGTATTTGGAGGGCACCTCATATTTATAAATAAACCGCCCACTTATTAAGGAGTAACCGAAAGAACCCTCCCCTTCTTGGGCCTCATCATCTACATATCTCTAGGTAATGTTCACCTTGTGCTTTACTATCCATAAAACCCATTGGTGGGGGAAGGCCCCTAAATATAGGGCAGAGTCTGGTAACCCCTCATCCTAGGTCTCTACCTTTGGAGTGCCCCCAGCCTGGGGCTTTACCCTACACTGAAGAACCACAATTGGAATGTTGTGAAATAACTAAAGTGGAAAGATGGTGATAATATTGGCATAATATGGTTGAATACTACAATGGGACTTGTTAATCCCCCTGAATGGAAAATGCTCCACAAAATTTGGAATTTAATATTTGATATAATAATGATGATGTACATTGGGATGACCATGCATGGTCTGGTTGGCAATTTTATTACTGGCTAAAGTTGTGCTGAATGACACCTGCACATTTGAAAATATGAATAGAACAAATACACAACTAAATACACATAATGTTGTTCAAAAGATGAGCTTACTAGAGTTGATCAGGTCGGAGATTTTTTTAAAGGAACTATCAAGTTTGGGTCTAGTGTTTTTTATAAAAATGGATGACCCATCAATCTTGAAGCTACATCAAATTTTTTACATCGTTGGTTCCTTGGGTTGACAAGTGTAAGCTTTACGAGGTTCATTAGTTGTGATCTGAAAGCAAGGTCAAGTCTAAATTTTTTAATTGTTGATACTAGCATTTTTGGCAAGGAAATTTTCTCAAAGGTTTTGATTTCTTAAAAAAATAACACATCCTTTTGATTTCATTTTCCTCCAAGTTACCAAGCTCCAAGAAATGTGTTGGTCTTTAATCTTCATGGTGAAACTCTTAATGGGTAGGAAATGAAAAAAGAAAATCATTAAAAGGAAATGGGAAGAGAAAAAACCCCATAGAAAGGGAGTCTTTGTAACAGCAAATGGGCTATTAGGGGATAAAAGTTGTAAATAATATTACTATGGCCTAAGGGTAGAAAGATGAGTAAATATGAAAATAAATAATTCAACTTATGGGTCTTACCTTCAAATTTTATGACTACAAACATAGGCTTGGACTCATATGAATAATTTAGTTAATTATTTTGGGTTAAATATAATTGAAAATGAATTGCATGAACTTGATTAAATCCTAAGGAAAAAGATTTCAAATAATCGAATGACATGTTCATAGGAAAGACAATAGTTTGAAAATAATAATATTTGACATAATATTAGTGGCTTGTAATTGATGAATGGGAATGTTGAATAGATGTAGATGAACCTTTTTTTTTAATCATTCATCTTGCCTTTCAACTATATAAAGGGTTGTGGGCAAAGCTTTGGGATCATTTCTTTTGCATAATTTCATGTTGTTACTCTGTGGTAAGCCTTGGAATAAGGTTTTTGTGTAACAACCTTATGCCATAATAAATTTGTGTCTTTTTTATTGTGAAAATGTTCATAAGAACAAGAACAAATGTACTTGTTTTTTTTATAACCTTTCCTCATATTTAAAAATCCTTAAATGCATGTGATGAGTACCCAATCGATGTAACCCATCTAAAGGTGAAGTTGTAGGCATGTGGGTGATCCTACGTTAAGAATTTGTAAGTTTCATTTTTTTGTATTTTTCAAATGTTTTGTACATGGTGTGGATGTTGTGTGAGACTTTAATTGTGTGCAACCTAAGTATGTGATAGTAGAAACTTAAAATTAATGCTCATGAGCCTAATTTTTTTTCGGCTACATTTTCATGGTAAAACTTAGATGGAGTGAAAAGAAGAATGAAATCATGAAAACAAAGCAACAAATGAAAAAATTCACAAAGTCACATTGAGAATATTTGAAATGAGGAAAAAAAATTGTAATAGTACAAATTTGGAACTAGGTCCCTAAAATCTAGCCCCAAATCTCTATAACATGGCTTATATCTTATACCTATACATTTAAAACTTTGCCCCAATGTAAAATATTTAAAACTCACTAAGTCAAGTCTTTTGTCAAATATAACCAAACCCCACAAAACCCAAGTTGGACTCAAGGTTAGCTTTTTCCACATTTTGACCTATGGAGGGGGTGTTTTCATGCTAATGAGTATCACTTAAGATATCACAAATGTAGTTTTATTACACAAAACAATTTTAGATTATTGACCAACTATCAAGACGTATCAAAATCAAATATTATATTATTTAACACATACAATGATTAATAATTGATAAAATTTGCTATTGTTACATGTCATAAATTAATAATTATAAAGTCCTTTGTAAGAAAAAAAGGACTTTTGTTACAACCAAAAAAGGAACTCCATTTTTCACAATTTACATTAATTTTTTATTGGAACTTATTGAATCAATATTATATGTTATAATTATACAATAAAAAAATAAAAAATCATCATACAATTTCAATTCTATGCCCCAAAGTTTAATTGGACTCTTTAAAATCCTCTAAAAAATCTTTTTAAAAAAAGTTTTAACTAAAACTCATTAACATGAAGACACCCTAAGGCAAGGCCTTGCAATGGGTCTTCCCTTTCATTGAAACCCACTAAGCCAACTACCTAAACTAAAAACTTGATTCTAGTTAACACTACAACTAACATCTTATATCTTCATTTTTTAACTTTAGGAAACTTACTTCAAACAAAATAACTAGAGTTGTATGTTTTCTCACTACTATAAAAGGTGTCCCTATATGCCAAGTGATTTCACTAAATTATAAGTGAATTCATTGGTTATAGCGAACAGGACCTAGTGGGGAAACAATGAATTCACCAGTCTAGTGAACTGCACCCACATTTTGTAATAGTGCCTTAAGTATATATGGACATTCTATACATGAAATACAATGTCAAAATTCTTGGAAACCTGCATAAAACAAATCTTTTTATTATCTCCATGGTATAGATATGGTATTAAACAAGTTAACCCTTAGTTGACACTTGACCAAAATTATCACAATCCAAAAATAGGACTAGCTTCCACAAACATGACTAGAAATCATGTAAATCATCGGAATTTCGAAATTTCGACTTGGTGGAGTTGTAGAGGATTTGAAGATGGATCTTTTGGTTTTTTTTAAATTACATTTGGATGAAAAGCTTTGAAATTGTCACCATTGAAACTTTGGAGTTTTTAATTTTGAATGGTCTTCAAAATTGCAAGTATGTGGAGACTTATACCAAGACTGCATGCTTCATATTCTATAAAACTTTGGTGTTCTAAATAGAAGGCATGCATATGAGTCATATGCACAAAAAAAAGTCCAAAAAAGAGTTTAAATGAATGAGGAATCCAATGTGTTCCCTGAAAATACTTTGGGACTATTTGAGAAATCAAAAGGTGCTCCATTTGTTCCCAAATGCAAACAAACATTATTAGTACCTATGTTGGTCTTGACCCTTGGTCCTTTTTATGGGAAGGGGTGTTATAGAGTGGGGAGGACCAACTTTATTTTATTTTGTTGATTCTAGGTGGGGAAGAATGGGGATGGGCCTTTTATTTTCAAAGTTGATAGAAAATTGGGAGAATTCCTCAAACTCTTAAAACCACAAAATTGAAAAAGATTGTGATACACATACACACACAACTCTACAAAAAAAATGATAGAAAGTTGGAAATTTTTGTGAAACTCTCAAAATGTGAAAATTAAGCAAAGTTGGAGTTTTTTTTTATTCCAAATTTGGAAATCTTGACAATAAATTGGAAAAAATTGTCAACCATAAAAACCCAATTTATTTTTTTAATTGTGGATTTGAGACTTGGATAAATTCACTAAGTTTTTCGAAAAATTGAACAATATTTCAATATCACAAAATTAAAAGGAAAAAACATGGCAAAGAAAAGGAGTGATCCAAATGTTTGTCCCCAGAGGGCATTTGAAACAAATTGTTTATGACAAAATTGATGACATGAGGAGCATGCACCATCATTGATTTTTCAAACACTACAAATTAGGATGCATTGTGTATTTATTCAAATGTTGTTAAGGATACTTGCCAAAAGCTAACACTACTTTCATTATCATTGTGGGACCTTGGACTCATTCTAATAGATCTCCAAGGGAACGTGATTAATATATATTTTTTCTTTATGTGATCAACTTTTATAATGTTTCTCTATGCTTTTCAAATAGCTACTCCAACCTTGGAGCTTTTCAACAAGATGCCCTTCACATGCAAAAATTTGCATGTCTCAAAAAAATCAAATTCTTCTCACAAGAGAAGGATTGGAAATGGGCAATTTTGCTTTGTGCATGTGGTAGCTCAACCCCAAGTTGAATGGTCTGTGATGATTTGATAGGCACATCACACATTGGGGTCAAGCTAAACCAAATTGGTTCATCCAAATGTTTATGGGTTAATCTCAAAAAGGAAAATCTCTCCTAGATTAAACCAAACAAAAACAAAAGTTTCACAAACTTGTTCATGTTTTTTAAAATCACACGAATAACCCCAAAAACAAAAAGTTCATGTATGATTATTTGAAAATAATCCAAATAGATTGGGAACTAAGAAATTGAACAACACGAAGAAAATGGAAAACAAATGAAGGAAGTTTTGACAAATATATTCATGATGCTACCCAATGCAAAGACAAACATGGATGGAAACTAAAAGAAATATCCAAGCTAAAAAAATATCTTTTGTTTTAAACAACTTCATTTTGAAATTTGGAATGTCAATATAAACATATTAATTTGTTTCGAGGGTGGATGATAGAATTTTCTATGTATGAAACCCTAAAGGGAATCAACTTGGAAAATGGTCATGAAGGCTATTAATAGACCAAGGAAAAATATATTCAAGCCACATTAAGCTTGATAATTCAGCCAATTAATTCAATATACTATACCTACAACTTAAGTTCAACAAGATTTGTCAAAATAATTAATTTTTTGAAGAAACAAAGTTTGGCAACCTGAATTTGAATATTTCAGAATCTTGACACAGTAAGTGTGCTAAATTCACTTCTAAGTTTTAAAGCTATATTGGTATCCAAGTGTTTTGAATGGTCTTGGATTCGATTTTTTAAAATTTTGACAAAACTATCCTTAGTCTTCTTCTTTTTTTCAACTAGCCCTCTTCAGAATTGTTAGTGCCAAACATGACTTGTAGATATGACATTTAAGAACATACACAAAAGTAGCCTCATGAAATGCTAAAAAACAATTTGATGTTTCATACCTTTAAACCATCTTCCAATCCATTATTGATTCATAAAAAAATCTAATATGAAGATGTTTTCTATGGAACAAAAATATGTAACATAAAATCAACCATCCCTACTCACAAGGCTAACCCTAGATGTGCATGGATTGTTTAACATTTATATCAAAGAGCTCATTTAGATTCATACTCCTTAGCTTACTGTGTTTTAAATGTCAAATTATAAGTTCCTTTCATGAGTGATTAAATAATTAAGAAAGTTTATTCTGTCAAAAGTGGAATCCATGTAGTTTATTGAGATGCTTAAGAAAACATATTAGTTGCCACAATGGATCATTATTGGCTTAAAATTTACAACATACAAGTCTTTACAAAGAGTCAATTTTCTATTAAAATTTTCTAGTTCCATGTGAACCATGTTCAATTTTTTTTTCCATTCTAGAAACTACAAATTATTTAAATCATAATGGCATCTATGTTTCATCTTCTAATTGAAGGCCATTGTAAGTGAAAATGAAAATTCTTGAAAGACATTCACCCAAGTTTTTTTTAATTCCAACCCCTTACAAGAATATTTCATTGCCAAATGTTAGTTGTAACTTGCTTAATAGAATTCCAAAGTGATCCATTAATGCTTATCCATCAATTATTAAAACCATATGGAAGGGACCAACACCTTTGCCCTTGCACCATTCAAATTAACCTTTTTTTTATTGGAAAATTTTCAATAATTGATGGTTATGAAAAAAAATTCAAAGAATCGGCCAACATTAGTTGAGTCTGGGTATGAAGTAAAGAGTGAAAGCACACTACAAGGGGGCCATTTTAGTCAAGAAAACATTGTACTCTTTTTTGGGTATATTTTGGTATATTTTGAGGGTAGTTTTTCTTTGATTTCATATAGTGTTTTGATAACATATAAAATGGATTTTGATAGCAAGGCCTCCAACATAATCCTTATCATCTTTCAAATGGAAATAACTTTTCAACAACATGTTTTTTTTCAACACACTTATGCTCATTTGAATGAAAAAAATATCCAATTTTTTTTGTGAAATCACATGAATCAAACTTTTCAATTGTAATTGAAATGGTACAATCAATTTATATTCAATATATGAGTAAATATTTCATCAAGTTTTGCAATTACTTTAACATTTAAAAATCTATTTGCATTTTGCAATATATTATGACAACATTTAAATTGTCACAAATATATCATTTAATATTAATAATAAAATGTAATTTCCTTTGAATCTTTCATCGTTTGGCTATTGAATTACCTTATTTTGAATAAAATTTATGAAAACCTTTTTAATATTCGTTTGGTAAGTTGAAATTTGCATAGTTTTGAAAAACAATATTTGTGACAGTAGTTTTTGGCCACCGTAATGTGTTTTCACCCTAAAGGTATGAATATGTATATTAAATAATAGACCAATCCAATATGAACAAACACATATGCCCAATTCATGTTTGTATGGGGCTAGTATTAAGGTTTAAAGCTATAATGTTAGGCCAATATGGGGACTCCTTCAATGTGGTTACACTGGATTGTCACAATCTCCTTGGGCTTGTACCAACTAGCTCCTTTCAATGGGGCATGTGCATGCAAAAGCAAGTATTTTTTTACTTATAGCATCACCTTTCAACTTTCCATAAGCCACATCTTTGAATAAATTGTTGTGTCCAAATGAACAAAGGATAATCATGTCCTAGCCCATTTGTTCTTGCTTTGAAACCTTTAAGACTCCAAAATGTTTAAGTGTGTGCTTCTTCTTTAATTAGTTTGGTGGCCATTGTCAATGGTTTGATTTTCATTCATAGCTTTCATCATAGGAGCTTCAATTTTTCTGTGTTTCATGGATCTTACAATTACTACTTAATGGAAGTTGGAACCTAACATATTGTTTTCAACTTTTGAAGCTTGTTTTGAGGATGAATGATGAAAAGTAGGGTTCATAGTTATAAACCACAAGATATTGGCTAGAGTGAAATAACATCCACTAATGCACCAATTGGTTATTCTATCTGTAGGATGGGTTGCACTTTTTCATTTAGTTCTTGACCTTACATTAACCAACTTTGTACCATAGCTATTAGCTTTGACCTTTTTTGATTGGCCATTTTTTTCCAACCTTCACCCCCATACTATCTTACCACCTACCTACCCTACTAACCTACATTTTGGCGTTCCATACCAACTAACAACCAATCCCCCTACCTACCTACCAACCTTACCTACTTACCTTATATCTTTTTCTTGTTAAACCTCTACATCTTAACAAAACTTCTATCTCTTCCTAGCTAAAATTGTCTCTCAACAAAACCTTTGTTTCTTCTTAGTTAAACCTCTACCTTTTAACAAAACTTTTATACTTAGCTAAACCTTTACATATCAACAAAACTTCTATAAATCATGGCTAAAAATCTACCTTTCAACAAAATCTCTATACTTTCTGAACTAAATTTTTACCTCTTGGCAAAACTTCTTTATTAACCCCCCTACTTACCTACCCACCCACTACTTGCCTACCTACCTACTTATTATATAAACAATTTGTTTTGCATTTGTATATGCTTGTATAATTATTATTGTTTATGGCATCTACCATTAGAACTATTTAAGGTTTATGTATTTATTTTGTGGGGTAATTAGTTTTAAACTTTAAGGCTAATTCTTGCACTCATAAGTTATTTCCATTTTAAATAGCTTTAAAATTCAAAAAAAAATAATTTTTATTAAAAACATTATTTTTTATTTGTATGGTCTACCTTAAGATGTGGGTATTGCATTCTTAAAATGGCTTTGTATGATGTTATGCCCACACATGAAAACCTCAAGGTTGTCAATCACAAACCTTCTAGCACAAAATAATTATATTAAAATAATGTAAAATAATAAGAGTTGGTATATAATGTAATTTCAATATCTATTTATAATCATTTCAAAAAATGTTAAAATGATATCATTTATCAAACATTATATCAACATAAACATAATTATTTATACAAATCATATAAAATTTAAGTCTGTTTAAATGGTACAACAATTTTAAAGCATTCAAATATGCAATTTCAAAGGCTAAAATTTATTTTGTGATAATTTTCCAATTTAATTTTAAAATTTGAATGCTTGATGTTTAAGATATATATGATTTCAATGTCTATAAATTGTGTTGTGATATTTGTCCAATTAAAAAAATTACAATTTTTCATATTATTTTAAAAATGTGAATGTTTGATACTTAAGATATATGTGATTTCAATTCTTCATATTAAAATATTTTTATATTAAAATTTCAGTCCTTTATATTTCCATGTCATAATTACAATGTTAAAAAATAATGTGATACAAATTCTAATAAAATGGAATACAATAGTATATCCAAAGTTTTATTTATATTGTTTTGGTGTAATGCAAAAATAATAAGTCCAATTCATAAGGTCCAAATTTTTCATTATTATTAAAGCAAAGCAAACGAAAAATAAGCCATACCATCTATGCCAATAATTTTTATTTTTGGGTTCATCCCATTATTGGCACTAACGCCCTAAATTTTTTTAAAAAAGAAATTATATAGCTTTCAAAAGATCCTAAGAATCATGAACCTCAACTTCAACTCTCCATACTATTTTTACAAAAACTAAGGCTCTTGGATTCATCTCATTGTTGGCACTAATTTTGTTAAAAAAAAAAGTTAAATGAAAAAATAAAGTTTTCAAAAGATCCTAGGAGTTGTGAACACAACTTCAGCTTTTCATGACATCGAAGTATTTGACATTTGTGATCAAGGATGTTTCATAAAACGTCATCATGCAATTGATCCTCATTTAAAAATCTTCAATTGACGATGAATGCACCTAATGGCCAATTCACGCACAAAGCCTTTAACTAACTTGGATTTTGTTATGTACACACACCCACAAATTCAATCCTCTAAACCAAAAAAGCACTTTGAATCTCACTAAATTCAATAGTTGCAAAAGAAATGTTAATTCACTAGTGGGGTAAAGGGTTTGAGCAATCAAATCAAAGGATGTATTGCTTGAAGGTAATAAGAAGGGTGTCATTGCTTCTCATTGTCGAATGAAATGGTAACTACATGTGATGATGAGAGCACAAGTGCTTTGAGTTTGGGCATTTGGCTCCTTGCCATAATTTCTAGAAGTAATGGGGAAGATTCAATCATTATGTACAAATCTTGAGTTCTTGTCACAATTCCCAGAAGTAGTGGGGAGAGATTAAATCATAACATGTACAAAATTGAGTTACTATCACAAATTCCAAAATCAATGAGAATAAAATCATGTCATGATGTAAGGGTGCAAATGAAATACAATGAGCCCACATTATTACTTTAAAAAAAGATTGCAAGTCCTTTTTCTCAAAAAACAAAAATTTCATACGAATGAATTTTGGAATAATTTTTTTTGCAATTTGTTATAATAAATGTTTATAGTTGTCCCTATACATGACATGTTTTTTTGTTTATCATTTTTGAATAGATATGAATTTTTGAAAGTGTTTTGATTCCTTATAAATTTAGTGTTTTGTTTGTAAAAACGATAACAACTTCAAAGCATAATGAAATTTTCATTTTTTACATTTTTTATGTTTTGTTATATAATAAACTACAACTTTTCTTAACATATCATGTAGATTTTACCCCATTTATATGTTGTAAAAGACTTTTGATATTTTAAAACTTTGGATCAATTTTGGAAAGTTCTTTGAATTTTTGAAGGTTTAGAATTCCACATATTTTAGGGTATGATTTTTTAAATATGGTTAATAGGTTTTTATCCTCTTAAATTTTTTTCATCAAATGTGTTTTTATTATGAGTCCTTTTGATAGTCTTTTGCAAAATTGAATCATGTATGATACCATAGGTGTTCATTTTTAGACGTCTTAAATCAAAATTTAAACTTAAAATTTCATCAAATGGATTTTTGGTTTGAATTCTAAGATTCATATGAATGAAAAGGAAACAACTTGCCATGATTGCCATGGCTTTAAATGGCAAAACATAAATATTTATCCAATTTTGATTATTTTTCTTTACAATCCAACACCCTTTTTGGCTTGTTGGATTATGACTACACCCATAACTTCACCAATTCACAACATGTAGGGAAAGATTTAAAAAGGTTGGAATACATTGAGATTTTCATAATAGATCAAGACTTGGTCAAAATTTTGATGTTTGTTTGAGACTATAACTTCATGGGAAAAATCCTAAAAAGTTCTTTATGAGCAACAACTTAACTTTTGAATTTGGCCAATGTTTGTAAATCTTTTAATAAGTTCCATTTTGGTAGGTTGATGTGCAAGTTGAGATTTAAGCAACCTTTTTTTTGCTTCACATGCAAACCAATGTTACTTTAAATCAATCAGACACACAACATTGATATTAAAATGGTGGGTCCAATATAAACCATTGCACAATTCTTTCAATAATGACTTCACCTTGGTTTCTTGCAAATAGTAAAGAATTATGGACATTGAGATATATATATTGATGAAGCATACTAATTTCATAGAAAAGTTCATTCACATTTTGTGCATTCTTTGTTAAAATCATGTATTTAATTAATTTTGAACTTTTGAAAAACAATCCATGTGCATCTGCATATGATTTTCCCTCCTGCAAATCTAGTTTTTTTATTATTAGTAGATTTTTTTTTTCTTAGTGAAATTGAAATGATTAGAAACATCACATTAAATTAAGTCTAGCAAATCCCCAACTATGTTAGTTTAATTGAAATGTAAAAAATAATAGAATGTTGTATAAACATTTTATTAATTACACATAAAACTAGGTGGTGGATGGTGCATTGCAAACACAAATAACGTTGAATTAGAATGTCAAGTATATGCCAAAACCAATAGATTAACCATTAGTGGTGAACAAGTGATTCTTGCAAAAAGAAACCATTTCTACAATCAATAGTCTACTAATTTCCTTGAATTGGAACCATGAAGGAGTTAAATTTTACAAATATTAAAAAATGAAGTGGAACAAAGTGTCAATTAAAAACATCCTATCAAGTTATAAATTCAAGCATGGAACCAAAAAATAAAAGTTCCACCTTAACCTCAATCTTTCATTTTGAATCCAAATATGTTTTATTTGCAACAAAAGCCATCACAAGATTTGGGTTGCCTACACATTGACAACTTACAATATTGAGGACATGAAGGCCCAGATAGCTCACAATACCCAAGCAAATGTAGTTCTTCCAATAACATTGTCGAAACAAATTCAATTCTAGACTCATACTTTGCCTTTGAAGTTCTTGTACCCATTTCTTAGTTCGATTAAAGGAATCATGCCACACCATTGGACTATTCGGCAAATGTGTAAACAACTTTGACATTGAAACTTGGTTCAAGTTCAAAATGTCAACACTAGGCAATTTAACCATGCTTGGTTTCTCACAAAAGTAAGGTAGTGTAGTCTTAGAGATAAGATATTCACTTGATCTTATTGGAAAATTCCAAACATGCAATGGTGAAAAGGGAAGAAAGGAGAAGCAAAAATGTGCCATTGAAAGTGGGTATCTTTTCAACACAACATTTTCAATGAAAACCAAATAAGATTTTTTTTTTAAATGGAGATATGAACTACTTACAATGGCATCCAAATGGTGAATTGATATTTTTCCATTTCAAAATGCATTCTATTGACTTCCACTATCTTGCTTTACAACTATGACTGATGTCACAAAATGTAAGCAACAAAAAACAAAAAAATTGATTTTTTAATAAAAGCCTAACTTTCAAAATGTCATGCATTTTGCCAAATCGAGATAAAAAGTCATATCATGATGACAATAATTATTGGCTAATGTCCATTTGCCATATTTTCCCTCCTTTAATGCAAAACAAGAAATAATGGGAAATTTGGTGTAATAGTAGAATAAAACAATAATTCTGCAAACCAAAAACATCCAAGACAAGAAAAATCACTTGAGAATCTTACAATAAGGCATTCCTTCTCAATGGTGGTGTTGGATAGAAGAAGACCAATTGAAACTTGAATGTTGTTGGACTCATACTTGCTCAACCATTGCCCATTGAAAAGACCCACCCAGTTTGATAATTCATGTATGTTATGGTTTCAACACACACATAATACCATCTATCCCTATACAAATGGGAATTTGGATCATTCAAATAAATTAGTAGCAACATCACCCCTTGGAAAAATGTTCTATGACAATAGTACAAGATTGTGTGTGATCCATTGAATTGCAAAACGTGTAATCCACAATATTGCAAAAGGTGATGGCCTAATCCACACACAATAATGGCTTGTTCATTGAATGTTACCCATTTCAACCAATTCACAAATTGATTATGCAAGGTAAATACCGCCTTTTACAAGACTTGAAAATTTTGACAACCTGATCTATCCTAATTGGGCTCAAATTTGTCACTTTAGCATAATGCTTTGAACTTTAGATTATAATAAAACCATTTCATCATTGAGCATGATCAAATTAAAAAGATTTAGGGTGCATTTGAAATTCTAATTGGTAATGGGTATTGGTTTTGTGATTCAAAGGTGCAAGTTTTTCATGGTAGATTAGGGCCAAATTTCATGGCATAACATATATAACATTGAAACACATCAAAAATTGACAATCAACAAAAATTATAAATGTGCAAAGGTTATATTTATCTTTATTTCTTAAATTTACTCCTACCATATTGTGCATTCTTCCAAACTGGCTTATGGTTTGGGCTTTGGGAATTCCAACAAAGAAAATAAGGTCTTTTGGAGTTATTTTATCATGGCACCATGCCTTTCACAAAAACAATTGTCCACAAAAACCAAGTCAAAATATAAAAACAAATCATGACATGATTTGACTACATTAGGGCCCAACAATAAGTTAAATGTCATAAATTAAATTTTTAACCAACATACCAAGTTTCTATGATGAGAATATAATAATAATAAGATTCAACCTCAATGCTAACTAGTTCAAAAAAAGGTAAAGATGCAAGTTGAATGTATCACCATTGTATTTCTCAACCTAATCAATAAACCAATACAACAATTTACAAAACATCAAGACCTTGATCATAAACAAAACCTTTAAATCAAGAATCTTCAAGCAAAAGTAATAATAAAAGGTAGAATTGTGTGGCCATCATTGCTTAGATCAAGAATTGTGTGTCATTGATCCAAACCTCAAGCAAAAATCTAGAAACATTTAGGACAAAAGAATGAATGAAGGAGACATCAATGCAACTATGACAAAAATCCATTGTTTAAAAGTTGAAGCATATATAATCAAATGTCCAAAAGGGAAGAGGAAAACCAACCTTCAAGAAATGAAATAGAAAAAAAATATTCAAAAGTAATTGGAATAATAATGGAAATCACACACTTGTGTAGGGACTTATGGTAATGACCAGCTAACATAATATGCCACTCACTTCATAAAGACTTAAGAATAAAATGTAGCCACAATGCTACCTAGTTCAAAAAACAATATAGATAAAGGCTGAATGCATCATTGATTTAATTCTCAAATTACATCCTAAGAAAATATTGGTGCAACACAATTTTGTTGTTCTTTAAAAATTAAATTGCATGTAAGAAAGTAAAAGCTCTAATTTAATTTTTCCACATCACAATATATGCATACGTGAAATTCAAGTATGTGAAGCATTTTTATTTTGACAAGAATGACAACAATATGTTGGACATATAACTGATTATCAAGGACTTGCACTTTGTAATTAGGAAAATCAAGGAATTATTGTTTTGAAAATATTATTTATAAACTTCCTCATAGCCATAAATCCACCTCTATCTTTGTCTATACACACCTTTATTTTCCTCAAATCCAAACCCCAAATGACGACAAAAGAGCGAATGAAGGAGACATCAATGCAACTATGAAAAAAATCCATTGATTAAAAGCTAAAGCATCTAAAATCAAATGTTTAAAGTGGAAGAGGAAAGCTAATTTTCAAGAACTAAAATGGAAAAAACACTTTTAAAAGTATTTTAATGGCAATCACACACTTGTTGAAGGACCTTCAACATTAACATGTATGGTAATGTCTAACTACCATGCAATATGCCACTGATTACATCAAGGCCCAATAGTATTTGACTCAGTTATGATGCTCCCTACTTCAAACAAAGGTACAGACATAGGATGAGTGCATCAACAATGTAATTTCAAACTACATCCTCAACAATACAGGTGTAACATAATTTGTTGTTCTCTAAAAACTAAACCATGGAAGAAAATAAAAGCTTGATTGCAAAAAAATCTATCGAAAAATCAATTCAAACCTATAGGTATTCTTTCCCGTAGGCCTTCACTAATAAAGTACCACTTTCAAAAAAAGGATGAATGCACATTATAGTGTACACAAGTTGAGGGAAATTTGAAATTAAATACAACATCAAAAGTAGCAGCATGTAAGATTTCATTCACTTTGAATTATTTTAAAGATCACATATAACAATGTGGACTTCAAAACTTAAAGAAATCACAAGAATCATGAATATGAAATTGAGACTTAATTGTACATTTATGTAAATGTACACCAATAACCCAATAAATATTTTTTAAAAACCCTTATTTGACAACAATTTTCCATTTTAAAAAATTCAAAACTTCATCTTATTTTTGTCAAATGATTAAAAAAACACTTAGCCCAAGTAAATTGTCAATGGAAGAACATTTTTCAACCTAAAAAAATCATAATCATCAACATTATCATACCATAATGTACTAATGAACATTTTAAAACCATCTAATGTAAATTCCACGACCTTAAGAAAACTTGAGAACTTTGATGGGAAAAATTGTTCTTTGTGGTTTCTTTTATGTATGTGTAAAATTTCATGGAAAATTTATCATTAAATGTAGTACTTCTTAATTAGTCCTTTTGTTGGAATTGTAGAAATGTGACAAGGCTTTGCAAATCAGAATAATATTTTGTTGGACTACTAAATCATTCATATATGTCATTGAGTTCACAACATAATGTAAAATTGGGACATAAACCGTCATCTATTACAAAATTTCAATGAAACTTGGAAGTTTAGTGATAATTATTTTCCAAATTTTCACCATGATGCATGAAACTCAAATAGGTACTAAAAATTATCAAATTGTGATTTTTTTGTGTACACCATAACATGCATTCACCTAGAAGGCCTCTCTGGTCTTCACATCATCCTCTTGCACTTTAAAAGATGCAAGGATGCATTCTTTTATGTTCATTTTATAAGGGTAAAATTTTGAAAATGCATAATGGCCAAGGAAGAAGTTGGCCATCACTTTTCCAATCGTTTTTTGCAAGAAGACAATCATTCATTCTTGCATATGTTAAAAAAACATTTATTCTTGCAAATAATTGATTTCAAACAATCAAATAAAATTTCATTATTAACTTGTTAAAATTAAGTTGTTAACCTTCATGTTTAGATACAATAACTAACAAAATTTAAGTTTCTCAAAAATAAAATCTTGTATGTGGTGCAATTGGTATGTGATCACTTAAATGGTATTCATCTTAATAGTGCTATCATTTTGCTCCAATACTCTTCATAGAACTACAAATTGGCACTTTCAACACGTATCAGTGTAACATCTATGGTGCCTTCTATAGGTATTTGGTCATTTGCAACATTATCTCTGACAATAATTTTAGTTTCATTTTCCATGTGCATGTGTTCCTCTTCATCGCACTAAATTTGCACCTCTTCTTTAAGTTGATTGTTAACATGTTGTTGTGTTAGTTGAGATAACTATTGAATGTGCCGGACGGTTTCATGAATAAAAGGTTGCATGCCCATTCTTCTTGTAATACATGTTTCAAACGCACCTAGGGGGACATTAGTAAAATAAACTAAAAAATATATGAATAAAAATACAAGGTGCAATAGATTGGTTGTTGGGTAAAAATTATAAGTTAATTAGTTAAAAATAGGGTACATTTTATTCAAATAATCATATTAATTATAATATAAGGTATGTAATAATTTGAAATAATATATTATAATTAATATAGGGTGGTTTTAATATGTATTTATTAGAAAATTAGATAATAATAAGGTGATGAAAAATAGGTTGGACAATTATCACCAATAGAAAAATTATGTTTTGCAACTTGTTTTATGCAACTACACATGCATAGTTGCATAAAACAAGTTGCAATACTCCCTTAAAAATGGTTGTTTGATGCACATAAATCCCAAACTTTACATTAAGTGCCCCCCAGGCAAATGCATCAGCAATGTTCTTTTTTGTGCAAAATTCGGGCTTTGCATCTTACAAACACAAACAAAATATTATAAAAACACACACAAAAGGACCAATGTAAACAACATGAGAAGCCATTGAAACTACATTCAATGGAGGGCATGTTTAATTGTTGAAGGTGGAGCAAGTGCATAAGGATGCACACTCTCAGGATGGATGAAAATATGGTTAATGATCACATGGCTCAGCCAATTATCGTTGGCCTTTAACTCTAAAATAGAACAACAATACAATTTAACTCTAGAATACAAATATACATAGAATAGTAAAAGAAGAAAATAATAATAATAATAATTATTATTATTATTATTATTATATACTTCATGATTATAGAGGGACTTACAAGACAACACCTTCCTTCCTAAAATTTCTTGCACAAAACAATAACACAAAAAATCCCATCAAAATAGTGCGCATTTAACCTTTCAACTTTGTTCAATTTGCTTTTTAACAAATTTCTCTACTAAAATCTATTTGTCCCATCAATAGGGGCAACATGAAAGCAACGCCAACATAATTGTCAATTACCCCAACTTCATGACCTTGAAATTAAGCCTTGTTTTTTACTTTTTTTTTACTTCTTCCTTAATATCATCTAGTTTCAACCTCTATGATTGCCAAATTTTGATAAGTAAGAATGCACTTGGAAAACTCCAAGCTAGAATGCACAAAGGAAAGGAAATTAACATATTCTTGTTAATTTTATTTCTCTAAAAAGAAAATCAAAAGGACAATATTTGTTTAAGAAACAAACAAGTTAGTCCTTCCCTCCAATTCCTCTTATCATCAAAGTCTTTCCATCCTAGAAAGAATGAAATTGGTTATCTTTTAAAAATCAACCAAGAACAATGTTGAGTGGAATAGATCATAAGTCTCACCTACTAAATTGTTTTAAATCTTGACACTTGATGAATGAAACATTCGAACTTTGGAAGTGGGACACATTTTACCTACGTGGGACACACTTGTACATGTGCCAAACAAGCCTTATGAATTGTTGTGGTGGTATGACATAATCAATGTTAGGTCATGAAAAAATTACTTTGGTTGAATTAGTATAACATTCTAATGCAAATTCTAAATATTGAATGGACACAATTGAAAAAAAGGGATTTATAAAGTTTAACATGAGTTTGAGGGAATGAAATGTGACAAACTACCCCCTCCCCCCCGAAACACTCATGCAATCGCAAACATGAACATAACAAAACTCATAATATTTTAAAGCAAGTAACATTATGCATCAAATAAGTATCAACATCCAAATAAACATTATACAATATGCAAAGGCAATAATAAGCACATAGAAAAGTTGCAAACCTATAGACATCTTCAAGAACATTTGGACATCTTGGGTCAAAATTGAAAGCTTGAATGGCTGTTGGATCTTCAACCAAAGGAAACATGACTGATGAACCGCTACTAACTGGACAATGGTATGGTGACCTAGAGCTTGCATGACAAACCACAAATAACAAGGTGCAATCACATTAACATGAGTCACATCAAGTGTAACACATGTTTAATTTTTCACATTTAGAAATAGTAATTTAATATAGTGTTGAAAGCATAAGATTTTTTTATATAATAAGGTTCATAATACATGATTGGAACATGTGAATTAATTTTTTAAATATCTAAAGAATTAAAAGCTTTCAAAAGTGCACTCGTTAAAATTGTAACCTTTTACATAAACTTTATCATAATAATATAAAGAAAAAAAAATTTGAAATTTTTTTTTAAATATTTTAAAAAATATTCTCCCAAAAGCAATTCCCTTCGTATGCGAATGTGGCTGATCTTATCTCATTTGCATCCAACAGTGAGCAAAAACATTAGCTCAATGACATATTCATCAAATGGTTCTCTTTATGGGGAAATAAGGGATATGACAACTAGGAAAATTATGTGTTGTTTACCCTTTAATTTCACATGCAATCCTCAATGCCTCCCTTTCACTTTCATGCATTGGTGGTTCCCTCTCAAGCTTGCTGATGTAAAGCTCCTCATTGACTGTGCTCTCACACCAAATAAGGTTTTGTTTGTTTGAAATTTAATCCAACTTCTGGTTAACATAACATGTAAAGGGAAATTCTTTTGGATTTTGAACTCAATAGCCATCACAACTGGTGTAACTTTCTGAGCTCACATCGACAAGAGACAAATTGACTTGAAACCTAAACATATCAAAGAGATGAACCAACACAAAGAACTGTGGAGCTGACAAACCTCCTCTTCATGCCCCTCTGGACCACCAATCAAAATAGAAAAAAATTCTCCTTTGTCAGCATTTGCCACATGGCACAGGGCAATCCAGTAGCATTGTATAAGGTAGTCAAGGGAAGGCACTAGTTTCTTTATGTTGCGCCTTTGAGCTTTTGTTGGAGAACCACCATAAAACTTTGCTAGAACTTGCACTACACCTTTCTGTGAGATAAATCAAACTTTCACCTATGAGGAGAATAGCAAGTGTAGACTTTGCAACCATGGAACCAGCTTCAAGCAACTAGTGTACAAAAGCAACATCTGCTTTATTCCACACCATTCCCTTATCCGATGAGAGTATACGTACTCCATCCTTCATATAAGGCACACCAGAGACTCATCATGACCTTTGAATCCCAAATATCCTCAAATAAAATTGTGGGCAAAACTGGCATGCATCAAACAACAATTTACTTCACCATACTATACTCAATACAATGTGCTCAGTTGTTCTCTAGAGATTAGTTTTCTGATCACACACAAATAGTCATAGTAACTCTAAAATGACAAATAGAGAAAAACAAAAAGCCATCGTTAGATTGTTGAAGGGATAACCAAACCATGAAATGTCAATATAGAGTAAATAGAGATGATAGACACAGAATGGAGCCAGAAATCATAATATACCTATTTACTATGATGCAGGTCTATTTATCCAGTGTGAAATGTACCTTGATACTAGCAATGGCCAAAAGAATAAGATCATTTTCATGTGTCTGCCAGTTGGCCTGAGCCTCTTCCCCAGTGGGACTTCTAACTCCTCAATCAAGCAGTGAGCAAAAGTTATACACTACAATGTAAGTGCTGCCATTCCCTCGATTATTTTCTCAGCTCATCTCTCTGCAGGAAACTAGCTAAATATCAATAGATAAATCTAATAGCACCTTCACAAGAATGTAAGAACTTGTGAAGAGACTTGCATATCACAGCAGCTTTAGAGGTCTTGAAGAGTTGACAAGTGCAACAAATAATGCAAAAATTGAACCACACCTTCTCTGAGGTCAATCTATGCACATTGCAATCAGAGTCCATCCATAATGAGCACAGGTCCAAAATGATCTCTGCTGCTCCCTTCCAGTGCATGTGCACCTTGCCATCACTCTGTGTGTGTAAGCCAGAAACACCCAATATATCAAATTAAGAATATGCTAAGTCAAGATTGAAAGGCTAGTTTTACTCAGCCACATTTCATCAAGGACAAATGACACTCACCAATTTTAGCTGCAAGCTGATGTGAAGTGTTGTGAAGCTCAGTTGTTGGTCCAATGCTCAATCAAACTAAAAGTATGTAAACTTTACAGTTTACTATAAATACAACCTATACAAGATGCTACAAGAAAGCAAAACTTTTAAAATAGTCTCAATTTTCAAGGGCTGATGCAAAACAAGTACCAATATACCAGCACAGTTATATGAAGGACTTGTTCAAGGAAATTCTAGCCTTGATGACCATTCTAGCATGTTTCTTTGTGGAGTTAAAAGTTTCAATATGAAGCACAGGCACATCATGCTTTCTGTACTTGAAGTTCATGCCAAGCTGAATCCACAAAAAACCAAAAGAAAGTCATTTTAAGTCAGAGGAAAAAGGAAAGCAGCAACTCCATCCTGCAAGGCCATGCAACCACGTGCTCTTTTTCACCTACAGAAATTCAATTAAAGCAAATACAACGGGCATTTCAATATCGATTCCATCATAATATCTACAAATGTGTCCCTGATCACATATATGAAAGCAACCAGGAAACTGGATCAACATTTCCCTTGAAAAGAACAACATTGTTGCCTACCTTTAGACCCCAGGCAAGAACAGTAGACTCTGTGGGGCTCCTACTCACCACTAGCTCCTTTCCTTCCTATAAATCATAGCATTAAGTCAAACCCAGTAGACTAGTTTTACATACCCACCCAAAAGATTGGTATGCACATGTTCTTGGAGTCTTGTAACAAGCTCCACATGTTAGAAGTCACCTGAATCCTATGGAACAGGAAATTCCCTTAAATGTTTTTATGCTTCGATCCATATATGAGCAGTTCAAGACAAGAAACACAAGGAATGCAAATTGAGAGGCTCATCAGTCAACAACACAAATACAACCAAAAGATCGGCACAGAAACAGAACCTGAGCTGTTAAGACATATTCCTTGGAGAAGAATCTCACGTGAATCTGGAGATAGAGTGTCTGACTCAAATAAATCCACCATTGGGCCTCCAAGCCAGGCCTTTGTCATGGTCATGTGCTTGGAACCCCACCCACATATTAGGAACAACCTTTACCTCAGAACTTTGTCTCAGTGTAGACAGCTGTTCATATCTCCAGGAGATCCTTAAAACATTGATGCATCTATCCAAGAGGACTCCAAAGCTCTTTGAGCCCTACTCCACAACTGCACTCCTAACAGTGACCTCCCTCCTCCATGAAGTGTATATTCATGTCTAGCTGATCTGACGGTAACACCAAAGTTCTAACCAATCTTTCAGTCCAGCTTCAACATGTCTCATGAAGTGATCCTCAATGCCAACTTTTTATATCCAGAAAACAACATAGGGTACAGGCAAGCATCAGTCTTCCAAAGCTGTCTAAAATCTTAAGATCAGATTCCATAGCTACAAATGCTTGCCTAGCTTCCCCTTCTATCAGAGAACTGAACTAGAGCTCTCTTATATGTTCAACAAGCCTTTCAGCTGTTTATCCCAAGTCTACACTCAACCCCTTTGCCCCAAGAAAGGAGCTTTGACAACCTCTCTTCGGTTGCTGCCCTGTCATCCTCTAATTTTAGCACAATTTGGAATTCCCATCACTGGTCTTTGCCACTGCCTCACTTATAGCCACCAGCCCTATATCACTAAGTCCTACTTCCAAGTTTTCAAAGGTAGGAAGTGACTCTTGCCCAACAAGAGAAAGATGGTCAGAACGATTTCCCAGGTACATGGCTTCAGAGCCATGCATGTTCAACACCAATGTTTTGACCAAGCATAGACTGCAACATTGGGGGGCCTAACAACTTACAAGGGTGGAGATGCAGTCCCCAAGATTGTTGCACATTTTTTGAGCACATCCTCATTACATCAGCAGCTCCTAGCAGTTGTGCATTGAGGTTAATGTTGTAGTACAGTAACCAATTTACTGACTTTCTGTCACAGGATTGGTAGTAATACAAGGACAGCCATGTTGTGGCTAACTCAACAAGAACATAACTGAGTTTCTATCACAAGACCAGCAGTAGCAGGAAGATTCAACTGTGATGCTGGCTAGCTAAACAACACATAACAAAGAAGGAGATGACCAAGAAAACCAAGAAAGAAGAGGAACATTAAAGGATGGAATAATTCAAACACAAACCAAACTAGGAATGGGGAAAAAGAGAGTGAAACCATGTGGAGAACATCAAGGGCATGATAATAAGGATCAAAAATCAAGGATGATCATCTCAGTCCAAAGCACAATGTGAGATCCCCATTAAAATTCTGCCAATGATTCAATAACAAAGTGAACTTGGTACTACATTGTACAACTCATGAAAGCAGAGATATACCAACTTCTGTATCCAACCAACCCAACAAATATAGTCTTCCAGTGTAAATCCCTGCCATTTGACACATGTAGCAAAGATGCACTTAGACAAGGGTGTGGCACAAATTGCTGATAGTACAATACAAAACTTTCAGAGACTCTGCATGAGAGGATTCAGTTGATGTGATCATCCTAGATATGTGCAGCTATAAAGCTCAATGTCCAAGCTTGCAATTGCAGGTTGCACCCCACTCAAAACTGGATGAATATCAACAATTAAAGTCTTGAACATTCTTGCCCCTTTTCAAGAATTCAGCACCCCTTGCAAGAAGCTCATGGCAGCTATTCTCTGCTTCACTCTCAGCAGCCTCATCCACTGTTGCAACATTAATCACAACTGGATGCCCTCTCAGATGGAACTATTGATGCTAGACTCTACTCCTTCACTCTTCTTGTTCTCCGTGTTGCTACTCCCCTTAATGTTGCAAACCCCAAATTCGAAGAATAAGCAATCCAGAGGTTCCTCACTGTTCAACATAAGTGCTAGGATTTCTGGTTAGACTCAACATCATGTTTGGAATTTAGTTCAGAAATTGTTCAAAATGCAACTAGACCGAACAAACAAGTTCTATGGGCTATCTATTATAGCTTATGTGGCTTTTGGTGAATAGAAATCTACTCACAAGTTTCAGCTAAAGCTCTTAATGTCATGATATCACTGGCTGATCGAACATTGACTGTAGAGCTAACTGTATAGCTGGCATGTGATCTCGATCAGCTCCAATACGTTCTGCAACTTCCACACATTGTGCAGCTACCAAGGCAGTTGTGGAAGCAACTGCTATAGATGTCCGAGTTGAGCCTTCATCTGTTGCTAAAGCAACCGTGGCAGCAATGACAACAGTAATTCCTGCAACTAAACCAAAACTGGCGATGGCCACATGGACCTCAACATTCTGACTGCGAGTTGCCTCCTTTTTCCTTTTCTTTCGATCTTTGATCCAACTTCCACATGAAATTCGTTGTAACCGTACTTTGTTGAAGGTCCTTCGGTATTGTAGCATATGCAGCAAGCATCATGAAATTTCTCTACACGGCGTTGCTTAGGTTACATTTTAATGCAGCAGAGCTTCAAACCACAAGAGATTTGAACTGAGATGGGAACATACTCAAAATCTGAAGTCTTCTCTTCTGATTGTTTGATCAAGAGTAAGAGCTACAAAGTTAGGTTAGGAGAAGAACCAGGTCAGGTTAGGAAAAGAATTAACTTAAATGAATTATAAATTATATTTTTAATTTTAAATGTTACGAAAATCACTGCTGGACGTGATTATAAAATGAGAATTAGAAATAAAAATTAATTAAGGATGTGATCCACCTTATGATCTACATTGAAGCTAGAAAAATAAAAGGATACCGATAAATTGAATTTTAAAATTGAAACAAAAATTTAATGAAAAGTAGGGGGAAAGGATTAAAGAAAAAGGGGGCAATAATTCAATTGGGAGTAATCACAAAAAGTTTCATCTATAGATTTGCAAAAAAACAAATAAAACAGATTTGTTGTGCTTGACCAAATTAAAAGGGAAAACAAAAGTGCAAGCCAATCCTTGGGTGGTATCACTAGAAATGTCATATTTTGATTTTCTTGAAAGGAAAACAAAAGGGCAAGCCCATCCTTGGGTGATATCACTAGGAATGTTACACTTTGATTTTTTTGAATAAATTAAAATTTGAAAAATCATAGGAAACACTTGAATGAACATTTTTATAAAAAAATTTAATACATTTATTAGGTTTCATATATTTTTGAACTTATTGAAATCATTATTCAAATGTTACATATTGCACTTATTAATATATATGGAAACACACATTACAATTTAATGTTTCATATTTATACTTGAATGGGTTAGTGAATTTTTTCACATTTCCTTAACCAATAACATTTGCACATGAGTTGAATCATTCACTTTCAATGTTGTTAAATCCACTATTCGTAAATTGCATTTTGCATTAACCACAATTTTTTTAAATGGATGTATAAAAAATTGAGAAATTTCACATTTATATTTGGATGGGTTCGTGATTAGGTCAAAATGTTCATACATGCAAAGTCTAGGATACATGTAAGCTTTTAAATTATAATTTTTTAATATATTTAATTCTCATATATTTATATAAATTTGAATGTATATATTTTCTTTAGTTTGTTTTAGGCATCATGGACAAGTTTATTATTATGATTATTCATGATGCCACACCAAAAAAATCACAAAAATAATCCAATTTTTCCCCATTTTTTCCTTCATGTATGAAAAAAATCAATGTTAAAAAAATGGAATTTTGAATTTTAAAATTTAAAATTATTATTATTATTATGAAAAATTATCAATATTTTATACTTATTTTTATTTTAAACATGATTTATCAATTTCTATAAGCTCATTTTGTTACAGATTTATGTCTAAATATTAAGAAATGAATTTAAATTTTTCTTGAAAAACTTAAATGAATGAATTATAAATGGTGATAATAATAATGACATCAATGATTTTTTTAATCTTTTCATTCTTTCAATTTTGTAATTTTCTTCAAGATTATCCATAAAAAAATTTAGCCATGTTTTGGTTATAAGTCATATATGGAGGTTCAATTTTGTTAAAATATTTTTATATTTTGGCTATAAGTCCTAGAACCCATTATAAAATTATATCATTTTTTAAATATAAAACTTTTTCAAAAATAAAAATATTTTGTTGATGTTGATGGTCTTTCTTATGTTCGCAAAATGGTGGAAATTCATCACCAAAAAAATCAATTACATCATTAATATTTATTTTAAATTTTTTGAAAAAATGGATAATGTTTATAATGATCTCAAAGAAAACTTTTTAAATTCAAATAAATTTGATATTAGAATTTTTTATGTGTTTCATGTTGGAATTATTATAATTATTTTTCAAAAAATTACTCTTTAATAATAACCTTTTTTTTAATTTCTCATTTCAATTTTTTGACAATTATTTTTTCATTTTTTCTTGAATTTACACTATTTTTTCCATTTTTCTCCCAATAAAAATTGCCAAGTTAGGAAATTCAAAACCAAAAAAATATGTTGGGGGCAAGGGGGAATCCAACTACTTAATTAAAAAATTTCATCAAATTAAAATTTTTTACTTTTAAAATGAAATAAAATGTAAAATATATTCTTACATCATTAATATATATATATCTACTTATATAATATCCTTGGGTGGTCGTCCTTTCCATCCATTCGTCCCATCATCCGTCCCGGAAGTTCTTCATCCTGGAAGAAGAAGATGAGGAATGGGAAGAGGACAACGACTCATGGTGGTGGCGGCAGTAGTTTATCCACACAAGTTCTAATCCTACTGCTGCACAAGGAGAACATCAAGAGGTCGAGCGCGCGGGTACAACTGGTGGTGCAGCGGTTGTGCACCATCTTTGGAGTTTTGAACATGTAAGCTGCTGGAAAACGGTACTACAAACCTCAAGCTTCATCAAGGAGAGGTTGAATGAGAAGATTTTCTTCTTGGAGAGACTCTTCCACCGCGTTGCTTCCTTCTTTTCCAACTTCTTCTTTGGTCACGAATCTAAGCGCCACCTGCAGGTTGAGCTTCTTCATGCAAAGCAGTTGCAGAAGAAGGAAAAGCAACAGCAGCAGCACGCGGCGGTGGTGCATGATGATCTCATGATCAAGCACCTGCAAGACGGCCGCATAATATCTCATGATCATCACGTTCGTGCAAGCCCTGCATGCACTACACTGCGACAGAAGCTAGTTATTGTGACCAAAATTGTCTTGGAAGGAATGATGGAGTCTACCCATAAGACACAAAGCATTCATGCCTTGAAGAAGAATCTCAAATACATGGTGGGGGTCCGCCGTATTCCACAGGAACAAGCTGCTGAAACACCAAGGAGTTGAAAGTGGTCATGGAAGATGCAAGGATGAAAATGTTCAACCAAGGGTGCGGCACATCCCACAGTTGTTGTGCACACAAACTTAGCTCTACATAATGGACTCGGTTCAGAAACTTGAAGTAGGAGATGTATGTGTTGAATAGGAGCGAGCAAATGAAGTTCAAAGGAGTCAACATCTTCTCAACTCTTTGCAGGCACCACTAAAGGAACAATAACAAAAAACACAATAGAATTGAGAATCATCAAGTACTAGGTTTCTAGCATCAAATCATTAACTATCATGCTACTGTTGCAAGTCTTTTTCTTCTTCCTTAGCGACTACAGAAGAAGATCATGAAGAGCAAAAGCTAATGAGCTGGGGTCTACGGGATGTTACAGCAGTGTTTTTACGTTTTTTAAAGCCGGACCAACATTTGCGAGGTTGTAACCAACAATAGCTTCCAAGTAGTACAACATAGAAGCTGCTACTGCTGCAAGTCTTTTTCTTCTTCCTTAGCAACTACAGAAGAAGATCATGAAGAGCAAAAGTTGATGAACTGGGGTCTACGGGTCTAAGAGAGAGAGAGATTGTTTTGATCAGAGGAGGAGCTTCTTCTTTATGTGCATTGCGAAGAGGGAGGAAAGCTACTACTGCTGCCGTTGTAGGGATGATGTGCTATGAGACGAAGAGCTAATCCGAGTAGCTCCCAACAACTGAGCGGTGGTGAGATCATCATGTCAAACAGGAGTGGAGGAGCTAAGAAGGGAGGCCGTGGTGGTGGGTTGGACTCCAACCCTTGCATCTCCAATGGAAGGTGGCTTTTGCATTTCCTACCGGTTGTTCAGCAACATCTCCCATCCTTCTTCTTCTGCTAGTGCACCAAGGTCAGATCGCGTGACCGCCTTGCAAGCTGACGAAGAAGCGAACCACCAATACCCGTTGAAATGTCCAACCCATACATTTGGAAATTCAGTCTCTCTCTTCTTGCATCTAATTACTGGGTGTCAAGTTACACCATAGACAATCCATTGTCCTTTCCTGATAAACTAAGTCTTTGTGTTCACTTTTTGTTCCAGCACAGACAAGCCAGAATGGAAATCTGTAAGTCTCTTCACATCTTTTTGTTCTCAAGTTCAAATAGTAGTAGTTATATAACTAACTCACATCTGGTAAGTTGTGTGCTTAGTTTCTTGACTCTGACTTGCTCAATCCAAAACTGTCCTAAGAGTTGTGCCTTTCTGTTGCAAGAGAGAACAGTGGTACTCGAGGCAAATGGCCCACGAATTGTCCGTGTCTCTGTCCATGAGGTAAGTTTTTTGGCTTTATTTCTCCTCCTTTCATTAGTCTTTGAATATCTGCTATCAAATGAGATAAGTCGCAAGTAACAAATCTGATTTGAGACTATTTAAAAATACTGGTTGTCACTAAGGTGTTTATCATTCCTCACCAATTCTATGTCATGACTACAGGCTCACTTAACTGGAAACAAATTGGTTTGCTATTGTGAACTTGATCTCAGCGGTATTTTCAATTCTGTAAGTTTTTTATGTCAACACCTGGGTGGTACCCTCAAGCGCCCATGTATGGTTTAAAGAAGAAAGTGATATGTAGCATGAAAGTTGACTAGAACTATATCCATGTTGTTCATGGGATGTTGACAAGACTCAGAGAAAGTGTAAAGAGGAGAGTAATTTGAACCAAGAGCAGATCAAGAGAAATGGGTGTAAGAGTTGTATCCAGCAAAATGAGA
>Ga0116231_10004068_pt1 | contig 29835 bp, 18 predicted proteins | sample S1TSphgellanicum_2_FD_89695 | JGI IMG/M metagenome (GOLD analysis project Ga0116231, IMG submission 89695) | Host-associated microbial communities from peat moss isolated from Minnesota, USA - S1T2_Fd - Sphagnum magellanicum MG | ecosystem: Host-associated > Plants > Peat moss > Unclassified...
AGGGTTGCACTCCCCATTGTTAGCGGGACCCAAGGGCAAGGTTGTAGCGAAGATCCTGCTTGCAACCAGCCTGCGGGTTGGGAGGAAAAAAAAACTGAAAAAAACAAACCCAGGAGGCCCCCCCCCCCCAAAAAAAAGGGAAGAAGAGATTCAGTCGAATCCTCAACTCTTGTTCTCCTCTTAATACATCGATTGTATCATCGACATAGAAATCGACACCAAAAATTGCCCATTGATTTCATGTGATCAAGAACTTCAGTGCGAGAGAAAGATATACTCAACAAGATTCTCAAAAGGATCCTTTCTACCTTTTGATGCTGGATGATTAGGTGGCAGGGGATTCATGAGGAGATGGTGGGAGATCTAAGTTATTCCAGTTTCCATCCCATTCCATCCACGAGGACGTAAACTTGGCTTCAAAAAGAGTTGATGATTTTGCCATTTATCAATTCACATTCCAACAGGACTGAAGAATGATGATGATAATTGGAAATCCTCTGTTGCGTGTAAAACTCTCATTAGTACATCTCTACTTATACCCCCTACTTGCGCCTCTACCCTTATTTACCACTATGTATAAGTACAGGTCCAAAGTCCAAACTCGTCACATTCTTAAAGAGCTGTACTTCATCCAAAGTATGGTATGTCTGGCTCGTTTTATTCCTAGGAGTGGAGATGCTCTTAAGAGAGTGAATTGTGGTTTAAGAATAATTCATAAACTGGCTTAAGTGTTTTCCATGCAGGGTAAAAGACCTGTGTTGTGCAGTTCTGAGACCCTTAGTTCTGAGAACCTATGGTCTCAGTTCTGACATTTTATTTTATTTTTTTGAGGTTCTCTGGGTGCGAGCTTGAAACTGGTTTTTTCATTTTCTAAACTTTTTGGTTCCAATTTTAGCACATTTTTTCAAATTCAAGGATATTTGGGCTCAGTTCAACTGAATCCAGTTCCATGGACACATTACACACTCCCTAATGTGAGAGAGTGTGTATAGATGTAGGTTAGGCATTGCCTTGAGGGGCTTCACATGTCTGAGCCCTTGTGAGAATGAAAGAGGTGAATAGAACATGTGAAGCACTAAAGGAGGGACCCTACATAAAACATTTTGGAACGAACGAAGCAACGTACTGTCTATCGTCTCTGGCCATGTACTGCGACGCCCCGTACTGAACACAAAATCTGCTGGATGCCTGGCCTTAGTCTCTTCGTTGTTTTAATCGTGGCGCTGCGCAGTGTCTGGAAGTGTAGGTTTTTTTTAAGTTTTTCGTTTTTAGCGTGATGCTTGTGTGTGGCCGTCAGAAGCCCACGAGCACGAAGAGGGAGTGAGCGGGGGGAGGTGGGGGAGCGGGAACGTGACAACGTAAGGCGATGGAGACATCGCTTCGTTACGGAACCAGTGAGAAGCACCTTCTCCTGCATGCCAAAGAAAATTTCCTCCTGGACAACTCCTTCTACTTGCAGGTATGTCTATCGTCTCTGGCCATATCCTCGTCCGCTGCTTATTTCTCGCCTTTTTTTGCCACCGTTTCTACATTGTGTGATGTGTCTGGCGTTGTTCCGGTACGCCGCCTTTCTGCTTTTGGCGGTCTGGGTGAGTTTTCTTCTGTCGTGCTTCTTGTCAGTTTCTGTGGTGGTGAACAGGCTATGTGTTTTGCTCCCTTGCCTTTTTCTTTTTCTTTTCTCCCATGGAGTGCATGCCTAATTTCTCTGTGGGACCGTATTTCTTGTTTTGGAGCGTGAGTGAGAATGAAGCGAAAGAGTTTGCATGTTTAAATTTTTGAGCCTTTGTTGTTACAAATTTTATGTCCGTAGGCAGAATGTTTTCGTCTTGAAGTTTGGGTATATGTGGATCTGGTTTGGGGCGATTTTAACCTCAGCAGACGTCAATGCTGGGGTAAAAGGACAGGGGGCATGTGCTATGGTGGGACAAGGTTTAGACTGCAAAATTCTTAGTGAGATTTTAGATTGAATTAAGTTGGGGCAGTTTTGTAGGAGAAAATTGGTATATGAATGCATTTTCCAGGAGTGCAGGAGGGGCCTACTGTGTCAGTGATTTTTCCTCTTTTTCATTCCACAAATTCTGACCTAATATTTGCACACTGCAACGGGCTTCATTTTGGACCTTAGTATATGTCTGTGATGGCATACGCAATCTGCAGTCCTAGAATGTGACTCATGTCACTTTCAGTCCTCCTAACACCTTGTTACTCCATTTCTTCTGAAGAGCAGATTGGTAACTCTCATGGAAAGCAAGATCTAATTTGTATTACCACATGGATCATGAAGGAACATTAGTAGAAATGAACATCCTTGAGCAGGAAGATTGCACACAATACATACAGTCAGGGTGAAGCATGGGCATAGGGGGAATTCAGGTTGGAGGATTTTGTACACAGTGACAAATTAGTGGTTGTGGTAATTGGTGATGACAGTGATGGGGTACATCAAAGCTTAACACTTAGGCTTTCTAAGGGTAACCACTAGCTGGACCTAAATCGATACATTATGCATGATGAAAGTAGCAGTCATCTCTACTTCTAGCTCATTACTAGCTCTCATACCTGTGGTGATGGCAGGTACATGGCAAGCTGAACACACACACAGGCAAAGCCCATGGTGTTGCTCAACTCAAGCATAAATTTTATCCAGAGGTACAGCCACTTGGCATGTATGTGGTTGTGAGGCCTCATGCTTTAGTTTCATCTTTGTCCATCATGTGCACATAGAGCATGCACTGCTAGAGCAATTTGGGCATGTGTATGCTCATGCTGAGGGAAGAGCCAACCCTATGTAACATTGATTTAGAATAAGTTTCCATCCATTTTGGCTTGGGAGCACAGTGTTTGTGTGCAAAACAAACGTTGTGGGCTTAACTGATGTTTACAGAGTGCCAATAGACTGAATTTCTAACTTACTGCCACTTGCCTATGGTCATCTCTTGAAGCCCACTATCGTGATAAGTCCATTTCAGGGCTTCAAGAATACTGCTAATAATCACAGTGAAATGGTTGTGTGTTAAGGCTTGCAATTGCTGTAGTCCCAACCTTGTCCAAAGTCCATGTGCATTAATTTCAAAATGCAATATTTAACAAATGGCTAGTTCCGAGGATGGAAGCTATTTCACTCTGGTATACATACAAGGATTGCTAATGCTGTTGGTTTGGCTGGGTATGATGCAGCTGCTGACAAGCTTAGATGTAGGGGCAAAGTTTGACTCACAGTTCAGGGAGTTCACATATGATATCCAAGGGAAGAAGACACTACCTGTTACAGACAATGGCTTGCTCAGTGTGGACATAAAGGGAGGATATAATTTCAACCCAGGTTCCAAGCAGGTGTGTTTCAAATGTCTTTTCTATAGATGACTCTGATTGGGCTTCCCATCAGGTTTTCCATGGATAGGGACCATGTTATGTGCTAAAAATTTCCTACTTGCCAGTGTTTTGTGGGTAATAGAATGTTGGGGCTCTTGAAGAATTCTAAGGTTAATGTGGGATGATGAGATGGGGATGAAAGTTCACTTGAAGTATTTTTCAGTGCTCTACAATGTCTTCCTCAGTGGTCTCTATGTACAGCAGTATTAGGAGTCAATAGCTCATGTGAAAATAATGCTCCACTGTGGAAATAGGGAAGGCCCAGGGGTGTAGTGGAACTCAGCTACAAAGTTTTCAACTTCACAGAAGATCAGGACCTAAAACTAAAGATTGGCTATAATGTTGTTAAACAGGTACGTGCCTCACTCATAATCAATTAGATGCAGAGAAAGTTGTTAGGAATCATTCTGACAGGATGGGCATTACTGATGTGCAGACTTATTTTCTTAAAGTGGAGTAGGACGTAAAAGTTGTCACTTGAGTGGCTTGATTCAGGAAACTTTTTAAAGCTTGTCTAGAAGATGGATCTGACAGTACCCATGAATGTGGTTTACGATACACTGTTCTATGATGTAATGCTGTATGGGTATGAAATATCACTCTATTGTGCTCACTATTACTAAGATACATACTTTGTCTCTGTGAACAGAAACCGTACTTCCAGATAAGGGAGAACAATTGGACTTTAAATGCAGAGATTAATGGTGGCTGGAGTGTTAACTACGACTTGTAATCTACTCATCTGTTGGTGGTTAGCATATTACTCAGTCCCAGTTAGGTCTTGCAGTTATTGGAGGTGGACTACATTTTTTTCCTGGAATTCCTTGTTCTCAAAGAGACTTCTGTGCTCTCATATTCTCAATTACTGGCCTCTCCCTTCTTGGCTTTTCAGGGTTAATCTTCTGATCTGGGCAAGGTAGCCATTCCTCTCACCACTGTGCAGGTGTTTTAAGCCTTCTATGACTTCAGACAGTTCATTTTCTGCTTGAGGATTAAGGCTCAACATATGTTTGCTGTTTGTCATAGGTACTACAAATTCCCTTTTCCATGCATTCTGCAATGATTTTACAGTATAGAGCCAATATTTAAGCAGTTGAGCTGCTGTGCATCTGTTGTGGATTATGTCCATTGAGCAGAGGGTGGTCCTTAGAGCTGGGATCAAACCTGATTTTTCTATGAATCTCAAGCACTATAATATGAACACTCTCATACTGTTGAAGTTGATAGGAAGTTTGTGGTCATTTTACAACCATTTCTTTCAGGCAACCTTCAGAAACTCTGGAACAAATTGGGTGGTACACTCATTGTCTCAGCAACACAAATAAGTGTGAGGAATCTCCTACTAGAAATCAGATTTACCAAACCAGAGTTTGTTGGGTGAACACATGGATACCGAACATGGGCAACAATCCCTTTGGTATGCTGGAGCAGCAAACTCAGAGCTGAGGGATGTGTTGTCCAATTTACACATTGTGACTTTCAGAGAACTTGGGCTGATACAAGTCACTACCTGAACCTATCATTGCACCTTGCTGCGTCCTCTATTATATCCATATCCATCAAGTTTGGAAAGTTCTCCATTTTTGGGTTGCTCTGGGAATACACAGCTTCACAGATCAGAATCAGTGTGCAAATGGTACTGCCAGTCCCTATACAAGAAGTTCAGGAGGTGACTCAGAATTAGTGCAAGCTCTGCCACCAACTCCAAATGAAATCCTGGCCAATGTTACATGGCCATCAAAACACCTAGATAGGGACTCTCTCTAAAGACTTGAGTGTAACCAAGACTATTCCTTCAAAAAACCATCAACAAAATAGCTCTGTTCCAAAAACAACCTGCTGAGAAAGATGAATGCCAGTGACTGGATGGATCATCCGCATGAAGTAACAGCATTCATAGCTCATTCCTGCAATATCTAAGTTCAAAATCCCTTGAAAATAACATTTCTCCCAAGAATGTGTTTTTCTGGTACTACAGAATGGACAGGGCTGGCAGATTTTGCCATCTTAGCCATCAGGTAACTCACACGAATATTGGAAGGGGAGGGTGCACTTGACAGAATCTGCCAGGCCTCTGCCCATTCCAGGATGTAATGGTCTATAGTAAGTTGTAAAATATATTAGGTAGGATAAGTAAGCGAGAAATGACAGAATTGACTGCTTCTGCCATTTAAGAAGGCCTGAAAGCCTGCCGACTGGGCAAGTGTGGACCTTTACTAATATGTTAACAGTCATGGGCAGTGGGTTCCATTGTACTCCCAGAGTGCGCCCACAGGCCTGGAGGAGCTTACCAGCAAATTCACAATCAACCTTCTAAAAACTGCGCTCTAAAACCAAATCATTGTTAAAATTGTTGGAAATTGATAGTGGAAGAATTAGAGAATAGAGATGAGAAAAACACGTATTTACTACACAGGAACATTTCTACATCGTTTTGTTCTGTATCTTGAAACCACACAATTGAAACCATGAACTACTTTGTGAAATCCCTAATCATCTATTCCTTCTTTTCATGAATGTCATTGTCATTGAACATATTATCATTCATTTGCTTAAGTTGCAATCACACCCAATGTTAGCACTAACCACTAACACAGAACTAACACTAAGCTAACATTAAACCATTTTTTAAAACAATAATAAATCCTATGTTAATTAACAATTTTTTTAAAACTCACATCAGATCAATGTTTGTTAACTTTTAGTGTTAGTTAGCACCATGATGATGGATTCACACCATTATCATGGTGTTTGGAAAACCCTAACTATATTGAGGGCCATTTTCCATGTGTACTGCATTCCCAACTTTGTTACACCTTTTGTTTTTTTTCTCATCATGATTGTTTCACTTCTGGTCATTGCAAGCTCCCTGCTCCATCGCCTTGTAGCAACCTCCTTTCTTGTTCTTTTCTTGTTTCAACAATTTTTGTTTCAACATCTTCATGAGCACCACATTCCATCACCTTCCAGGCTTCCATCATCATAACTTGAAAAGCTGCTACCAAATAGGCTGTCCATGGTGTTCTTAAACTTGATTTACAACAATTCCATAGTTACAACAATCTTGGTTGTAGCAACAATAGCAAATAGGTTGAAGGCAAAGATGGGTAGATGAGAGTGGAGGGGAACATGAAGGGAAAACAAAAGGAGAATGAGAACCAAATATTGTGAACATGCATGCTAAGTTACCATTGAGTTATCCCCTCCTTTTTGGGGCTAGTAACTAACATCATGTTGTAGTGGTAGAATCTTCATTTTTTGTAGATTTAGTGGTAGCTACCACCAACTAACCATTTTCTTAACATTGCCTAAACATGTGCCACATATAGGATGACACATAGGATTCAATGTTTGTAAACATTTTTGGTGTGATTCAACCATTTTTTCTTATTGTTGTAACATTGAGTTACCATTGAGTTAAGACTAGGTGTGATTGTAGCTTTATGGACCTGTTAATGTTGTGTTTTCATTGAATAAAAGTTTAATATAAGGTTACATAGGTGAAATGTAGCATGACATGCATTTGATACTATGAAACTAATAGATATAAACATTCAATCATGAGCCACACCCACCACCTTAAGCCACTATTTTTTAAAAGAATATTATTGACATCTTTTTAAAATATTATTTAAAATATTTTAGTTTTTTATATTATTATTTTCAGGTTTGTATTTTAAATATTTCAAAATAGTAATTGAGTAGGTGTTAAAATCTACCAAAATTAACAAGGTATGAATAGTTTTACATTATAAAAGAAATGGTTACAAATGTATTCAATTTTTATTTGGATAATTATTATTCATGCCATGAATTATGGTGATCAAAGACAAAAACATAAAGTGTGCAAGAAAAAGGTTGAAACGTAATTTTCTTTTATAATGCATTTATAATATAAATAAATGCATAGGCTATGGGGAAAAAATATACCTTAGATTAGTTTTAAATAAATTATTTAAGATAATGAAAGGAACTATCTTTAATTAAATCTGTTTGCGGACCTAATTCAAAGAAGCTTGCATGAGGGCTTCCATATAACCCATTGTCTAAAAAATTATCTGGAACACCTTCCTAATTAAACATTATGGAAAGTGTTTACATGCTAAAATGCACCAACTTTGACAAAATTTTGAATTTTTAACAATATTTTTCGTAATATATTTTTCATAAGCCAAAAATGTAAAGTTGTGATTTTTGTAAAGATATTCATCTTTTCCTATGATGACCATGTGTAGTATATCCTAGGTTAAAATCCTTGTGAAACTTTGTTTTAATTCCACAAAATCATGACATGAAAATCTTTGTCATTTCCATTGATTTTTGGTGTCATTAAAAGTTCATTAAGCTTTTTCGTGATGTTAAATGGTTTAAAGGAATTCATTTTGAATTGCAAAGTTCATAGTTATGAATTTTGGAGGAAAAATTGTTATTATATTACGAACCATAATTATAGTGAATCCATTTCTACTCTTTTTTAAAACCATGACATAAAAATTTTAACATTTTAAAAGTCCCCCATTTGATGTAAAAATTCTAGTTTTGAATGCACCACTTTTATATCACACTAGATGCCATGAAATTTATATGAATGAGTTCCTTTTCATAGAATAACAATAAAAAAATTGACATGAAACACAGTCCAATCAATAATTTAAGTGCAAATTATATGACGTTGTGAAGTCCATTTATGGACACTCTAGCTTGCAAATATTTTGAATGAAAAACGGATGGTTGTGGATGAACTTTTTAAACTGTTGATGAAAAGGAAATGATGATGGATGAACTTCATCCATGATTATATTGACATTGAACTTCACATATTATATTAATTTAAAAATTAATTTAAAACATCTTGTTAGATGTCTTTAAACATTGTTAAAATAATAACTATAATGGAATGTTGTCCATGAAAGCCTTGCATAACTTGGTAATTTGGTCCCTTGTAGAGAAAAATTGCAACAACAAAATGTGTAATCTTTACATCTTAACACCATGGCCACTTTGAATTGATACAATGTACACTTGGCAACCAACAATAATTAATGGCAAGAAATTAAATAAGTTGCCAAACTTATTCTTGGCACTATGTGGAGGGTAGTTTACGTTGAATATCAAGCGACTTATTTTGATTCATAATTTGCAAAAGAAATTATGGAAGATTGCATACCTGAGACCTTTCAATAATTGAAAACGAGCAATTCAAATAAAAAGGGATTTAAAACCACAACTTTGCAATGTGATGAGGTGTTAGAGCATTTGAATGTTACAAATGGATAATGTGCTAGAAGAAACATTAGAAGAAATCTCATTCATTCCAACCATATGTTTATGACTAATGCGTGACTAATGTCCAAAACAACTCAATTTGCGACTACACTTGTACCAATCTTATGTGGCATTTTAATTGCAAGGGTTCATAGTTGCATATATGACTAGACTTTCACAAATCCAAATTTTCAATCATACATGTGATTATAATGTGTGACTACCATAAGTTTAGATGAAAATATTGATGAAAAATGAACATATGTCATCCATTATGGGTGACAATCATTAATGTTAACAATTAAGTTATTTTTGCAACTATATTTACAACTATATGTAAATGATTGGATGACATTTGGCAGTTCTGCTATTATAATTCAAAGTGTACAAACTAATTTACTAGTTAATAGGTTGCTAAAAAAGGCTATTATAACCTAGGAGGTAAATTAAATAAAGTAAATTAAGGAGGTAGGCTAGGTTGTTAATTAATTAGTAGGTTAGGTAGTAAGTAGCTAATAAGTAAAATAAGTAGTAGGTAGGTTAAATTGTAAATATTTTATTGTTTGGATATGTGATTTTTTTAATACTATTTATTTAATTAATAAGCTAGGTAGTAGGTAGCTAAGAAAACTTATAAATATTCACAAATGCATTTGGAAATATGATTGTGTTTTTGTGTGCGACAAAGAATGTGATAGTGTTGAAGTGTTTCCCTTTCATTATAATTTATCCCATATCCTTTGTTTACAACTTCAAACTTGTAAAGTATATAGCTAGATGTAAAAGTGAATTAGATTCATGGTATGCATTATAAACATTCAAAATGCATGTGTCATTTGAAATGAACCAATAAAAAATGTTTACTGACAACAAAATAAATAAGATCCTACCTACCTAGCCTAGCTTAAGATAGATTTTAATCAATTAATTATAACAATTAATTAATGTAATAATAATATATCTTTCTTGAACAATTGAAAAATTACCACACATTTTATGGCCATTGGTTCCTTAAACTACTATGTGGCTAAATCCAAACCACCCATCAATGGGACATATGGTAAAATGAAAATATCCCAAATGTAGTTGCAAATTTGGGTTCCACATCATACTAACCATCATACATGGCAATGAATAAATTTTTTTAGCATAGTCATAAGGTTTGTTATTGCACTTTCAACTTCATGGTCATGTCATGTTTTTTGCAACTAACTATATTATGTCACTTATCCAAGGTGGCATTTGTAGTTGAAAGTGTCTATTACAATTATAAATGAGTTGCAAATTTAATCAATGTTTCAATTGTTGATTTTCAAATTCTTCTAATGAAACATTTTGAAAAAAATTAAAATTTGATTAATGGTATACCCATGTCCCTAACATCATTTTTAGTTAGCTCTAATCCTTTGAATTAAAAGGACCTACAATTGTTCATAATGTCACTTTGGACCATAAACCCATTGTAGCCCAAGTGAGAAACAATTGACCAAGACTTTAATCCAAAAGCATGGATCAAATCCACATAGTAGTGTGATACATGGTCACCTTATCACTATGAGAAATCATGACTTTTCAAAATGCTAACTTGATCAAAATATCCACATTGACCAAAGGGTATGTCCATTTTGATTAAAAGTTTGGGGCATGAAAAACGCATGCTACATTTGATTAGTACATTTAATTAAAGTGATTTTTTTTATTAAGTGTTCATTCGAATATTTGGTCAAAATGGACAAATGTTTATCAAAATGGCCATGACTTAATCAAATTGGCCATATTGAATGCATAAGGTTTAGTCAAATTGACCATTATGATTTGACACTTAATAAAATGAGCTATACTCATTTGATGACTTAGCTTCCTTGTTAAACTTAAGCTGCTAACCTAACCTAACATAATTAGTATGTTAGGCTAGGCTTCATCTACCTATTTCACCTAACATAATTAATAAGATAGTAGGCTACTTGTTAAGTAATAACTTAACTAGTAGCCTAGTTAAATAACTTAGCTTAAACTTATTTAGTATAAATTACTTAGGATGTATAAGCTTAGTATTATTAAATAGCTTATGACTAGGTTGTGTAAGCCTTCTAAGTAGGTATCTTAGGTGACCTAGGCTTACTAAATAAACCTATTAGCCATGTAAGTAGCCTACTAGCCTATGCCTACTAGGTAAATAACATAGGCCACCATGCTTAATAGGTAGGTAGGCTATCCTACTAACTAGGTAAGTAGTTTAAGCCACCTAAGCCTATTAAGTAGGTAGCTTAACCTAGGCTATTGAAATATACTTGGTAGTTACATACATAACATAGGCCACTTAGGCCTTCAAGGTATGTAGTTTAACCTAGGCCATTTAGGCCTACAAGGTATGTAACCTAGCCTAAGCCACCTAGGCCTACTAAATAGGTATGTAACATAATTTAAGCTACTTAGGCCTACTAGGTAAGTACATAAACCTAGGCTACTTGTTTATGTAAACCTACCTAGGCTACCTATTTATATAAACTTACCTAAACTAACCTATCTACAGCCTACCTATTTATGTAAGTAGTGTAAAAACATTCAAGTTCATTTAGTGTAGTATGTTCAAAAAAATTCAAGGAAGTTAATTATAATATGTTGGTTCAAAATCATGTTCATTACAATATGTTAGCCAAAAACAATCACCTTCTAGGGTGGTGCTGCAATAGTTAAAGATTTGACTCTTCAATGTGGAGGTGAGGAATTTTAAGTCCCCGCATTTGCAACCTAGGCTACCTTGGCTACTTAGGTGACCTAATTAAGTAACCTAAGTTACAAAGCCTACTAGACCACCTAGCCTAGGTTCCTTGGCCTGGCTTAGGGGGCTTGGCCTAATTTATGTTGCTTGGTTTAACCTAGGTGGTTAAACCATGTGGCCTAGCCTAGACCTAGGACATAGTGTTGGTAGGTAAACAAATAAATAATTCTTTGGCATAATCAAATATTTGGTTTATTAATTAGGTAGGTAGGTAGGATAGGATAGGGTAAGGTATTAATATTTTCATATAAATTTTAAATAATTTTTTTCTAGGTAATATACATTTTTGGTCGTTACCCAAATTATATCATAAACCTTTTATCATAAACCTTTTAGTTGACCTTAACCCTAAACATTAATTCTTTATATTGGGAAAAATAAAGATTTAAATTTAAAATCTAATGTGTAACATTCAATTTGATTAGAACCTTAAACTTAACATTAAAATCTAGTCATTATCTTTAAACTTGACCAAGTAACTTTCACCTAAACTTGCATTAAAAACTCAAAATTTGCCTAAACCTTAACCCATAAATCTTGAATTTCATTTACAACCGAACATTGATTATAACCCCATCCTTAACCCCAAATGTAGTCAATAACCCTAACATTAATCCTAACATCAACCCTAAAAATTGAACCTACATGCTTTTAATTGGCAACTTTCAAGGTCATAAAGTTGGCATTTCACAAGAAAAACCAATTCATCAAAATTTGCCAAAAGGAACTTGGTCAAATTCTTGAACAATGTTGGGATGGTTCACATTGTGGCCAACATGTTATAAACACCAATAGTTAGATCCACAAATTGATCATTCCTCTCCTCCATCTCATATGCATTGAAAAATTCCTTAAAGTTGTTAGTAGTAAATGTTCATTGAAATAACATTGTAATTTTTTTATTCATATCTTCAAACATTTTTTCATTGCTTTAAGATGAACTTAAATCATCACTATTAGGAGCCATCACTAGACCTTACAAAAAACATTTCTTATGTTCAAGTGAAAATCAAATGACAAAATGTTGGGAGAAGTTGGACCTCCTTATGTTGTTTTCATGGACTATTTTGTGTAAATATTCTAGATATTACCTTCTACCTAGCCTATTCATGAACTCTATCCTTTTAAGTTTCTTTTTAATTTGATCATTCTACATACACAAAAACCTTAACTTAAAAAATTGGGTTGTAAGAATAATTTCATCCCTAACCTTAAACCTTGGTCTATAGACCCTAAACCCAAATGTTAAAACTTGAATTATGACTTAAACATTTTATGTGGGACAAATCATATAATTAAAACACAAACTCCAAACCTTGACTTTTAACTTTTTTTCAAAACCCTAAGATTTATACCTTAAAAATTCAAAACCTTAAACTCTAAAACTTTGACTGTAAAATTTTAAAATTAAACTCACAAACATAAACTTTAAAAGCTTTAAACATAGACCCCAAAATCTCAACCTTAAAACCTCACTCCTAAACCCCCAATCCTAAAATTAAATGATAACCCTAAACTTTAAAACTAAAACCCTAAAATATAAACTTTCAAACCTCAAACCTTTAACCTAATAACCTTACAACTTAAAAAAGCCCATGTACCACATACTTAAGTTGGACAACTTGGAATTGAAAAGAAATTGTGTGTGGTCCTTAAAGCATTTCCACCATGATACTATTCAAGCCTACAATAACAATTTGTGATAAAAATTGTCATTGAATTCCTCATTTGGACCCTAATATCATCAAATTTCAATTGGCCCTCCCATTGGGACCTCCCTATGATGGCAATGATATGTTCTTTGCCATCATCACCAAAAGCCCTTGTACTCATGCAAAAGAGCAATTTTTTCATTGTTGTCATCAACCTCTTGTCATGAATCTCACAACATAAGAACATAATCATCCAACTATGTAAAAAATGTTTCAAGATTTATTGTGTGCTTCTACCAAAAAACATAAATAACTTTAGACGATTTTATAATCATCACAGAAACACAAAAATGTTCCATAAAATATTTCAAAAAATTAGTCTTGATCTTGAGCCTTGGATTGTTGTTGTTGCTACTATTTTTAATTATGTACTTTGTTGTAATTTGTCATGTAAGCACCTTTGTTTTTGCATTGCGTGTGACAAATGAATGTAGTGGAAAAGGTTATGAAATCATTTGAGGATTCACCTAAGAAGTCATCTAATATGCATTTGCATGTGCAAGCTAAAGACATGTCAAAAGAGTCTAAAACATTTGAAATGGTTGTTAGATTTTGCTTTAATGATGACAAAAAGTAGCTACTTTGATATAGTTGACAAACATTGCCATGTTACAATGTGCCACAAAATTCCCAGAGATGATAGAAATTGTGTGCAAAGGAAACTTATGAGTGATGGTGTTCTAAAGATGGGAAGCAATGTGCCCATCTTGCAACATGCAAGAAGCTCCAATTAACAACAAAGCGAAGAAGACACAACTAGTGCATCGTTGTGTGAATTTTCTAGCTAACAAAACTTTTTCATCTTTCTCCTTTATTGCAAAGTGTCTCTCTTGCAATCTTTGTCTATTTTTTTTCTTTTTTCACACGTTTTCCCCACAAGCTTTTTGGAGCAACAAGACAATGTAGCAATGATCGCAATGGGGAATGGCACTCCTCCAACATGGTTTGACCTGCAAACTCAACAATTTGACTTTAACAAGGTGAGCTTGCAAGTTTACAATGGAAATGCTCTTAAAGTTTCCTGAGCAGTGCTTAGTACGAGACCTTAAACATTAAAATTGAATGTTCAAGAAAAGTCAAAACATGCTCAGCATTTTTGCACAGTTTGCTAAGGTTGATAAAATGCAAAACAAAGTTGTGCACTTGCCAAAAAAGAGTAATAAATATGATCTTACTATTGGTCCCTTATTTTTTATTGGTCAATCATAATGATTGGTCCAGGTGGTTTGCTATTACTTGTCTCCCACCTATTTGCAGTATAAGTTCTAGGTTTATGGGCGAGGTTGCAAAAAAGTAAATAAATAAACGTGGATGTGAGAAATCTTTTTGGCGTGGTCACTTACCAAGCACACTCCTTTTTAATTTTTTTAATCGTTTGGGCATTAACTGGGGATGCTCTTATTTTGTGAGTCCCATGTTGAATTTTGTCATTTGGGTTACGACGTTTTGGCATTTTGTGGATAACATCAAAGAAGGCACAAGTAAACAAACAAGGGGCCAACTGGGTGTGAAAGGGAGTTGTGGACTGGGCATGACTTTCCAGGGTGCCATGTGACTGGTTTGGATGTCTTATTTAAGCACTTTTTCAGGCTCTTTCTTAGGTGGGACAGGCAGGCTGCCATCTACTGGATGCACTTTTGGTGTGGTTGAATGTTCCTGCACAGCACTTCCATCCTTAGCTTGTTTGCAAGCTATTTTTTACAACTACATGTAGTCCAACATCCAGTGCGCAATTGTTCATCTAGGGAACATCCAACCACAATCTGGCAGTGGAGAGTGGACGTTATAGGACACGGTTTTATAGATCATATTATAACTAGGTTTGTTGACTTATGTGGCCACATGGTCTGTCCTCAAGTACAACCTCTAAAACACCCACTTCATTGTTCAATGATAGAGTGAGCCTTACTAAAAACTAGGTTGGCGAGTGAAGTAACCTACCTCTATTTTAAGGGACTCAGGTAGGTAACATCTTATATGACCTAGCAATGAAACACAACTACTTGCTGACAGGGTTCTTTTTTTCAGTTTTCTCATGTCTCACCCACAGTGGCGATAAGCCATAATAGGATTTAGCTAAATGTGGCTACAAGACAAATAAAAATGTAGAATAATTTAACAGTCCTACTATATGGTGGCCACCTGCTAGAACTTATTATTTAAATGTGGCTATTATTTAGGAAGGAAGCTAGAAATCTGCCTAAATCTTTTTTTTAAAGAGTGCTAAAAAAGTGGCGAATTTTATGGAAATTTTTCCAAAAATCCTTTGGACGATATTTGCCAGGCCTAATTTTTTTCGCAAAATGGCTACAATTAGCCAGAAAAAAAACCACTGCTTGCTGGTGCTCATACATCACAATCACATGGGCAAGGCTAGCCTAATAATACCTTCTTGCTTTCATTTGAAACATTTTGAAACGACCCATTACCCCATAAAAGAAGCAGCTAACTTTCTGCTTGCAACCAGGAAAGTCATCTTCAGTTGATTAAAAAGCGCGTTTATATCCTCCCATGACCTTGCGGCCATTGTGGATGTCCGAAACTCAGTTCTTCATTCATTAATTCATCCCAACAGATACAAATATGTAATATTCAGATTGCAGACGCTTGACAACGGCTTGCAGTAACGGGCCACACTTTAATCAATGTGTTCATTTGATGTAAATAAACAGATTTCATTGATTCATTCTGCTCAATGTTTTAGAAGGCTCCGATTGTCCATCTCCTTGCAGTGACACCCTGCTATATCTGCATTATCCCCGAAGAAAGTCCACGGTAAAGTCCAAATATGAGGGGATTACAAGACGAAGGCCCCACCCAGGTGTGAGCTGAGCGGGTCCTGCATTTTAGTAAGTCCCTCCTCAAAGGGCTTTACTGGGATAAAGACCTGGATGAATAAAGACACCGAAAGATTCGGCGTGCGTGGGAGTCTTCCATGGGACTACCTGGGGAAGGCAGGGTAGCTTTTAGAAAACTGGGAAGGGAGGATGAGAATACATAATGTACTGCCAAAAGGAAGAGCCCTCCAATCATTCTGGCTTGCAAGTTGCACTGCATCTCTGTTTTTAGATTTTAAAGAGCCCTGGCTGTCTAGTGTAGAAAATTGGGGCCTTATGCATAAGGGAACATCTGCTCTTGAGGGCGTCCCCTAATTTGTACAGCTGAGGGCATAGGCCCCAAAATCAGGGGAGACTTGCCAGAGCAGGCCTTGCTGAGCATAAAAGTACAAAAGGCTTTTTTACCTGAATGGCAAAAGGTTTGCATGTGAATGGCCAAATTTCTGTGAGTTGCTGAACACTTTTTTGGTGTGGGTCAAAGACAAAGGAAAAGACCTTACTGTACTTGTCCTTTTTTTCCTGAGACGGGCTCTCTTGGCCCCTTTCATAATGAACTCGTAGAAATCTGTTTCAGTGTATGTGGAGGGCGCATTACCTAATTTGCAGAATTGGGGCTTTACAGGGATTTTCTTATGGGATAATCTTATAGGGGATTTCCACGCAAGTGTAAGGTTAAAGCCCCAGGATGGGGGCATACCCAAAAATAATTTCCCCTCAGGCTGGTATTTTGGGAATGCCCCTGCCCGAGGTCTTTACCTGTTGCAATTTTTTATAAAAAATCACTGTTATAATTAGCGGGTACCAGATGGGTACCATTAGGGTACCACAGTTAACTTTTTTGAATTTATACCTGGCTGATATCCTTCTGAAAAACTAAATAAATAAATGCAGGCATTTGGAGAAGGAAATGCCTGCCCCCAAAAACAGAAAGTGCCTCCTCTCAACAGAGGAGTTATTATGATTGGTAATGTCGCCTCCCAATAGAGTGAGAATTCGTGCCAGGTTTTTACGACACTAGTTATACTTCCCCTATACAGAAAATGCTCTTCAAAAGGAAGAAAACTCTCCAAGCCCTTGTCCTCCCTAAACAAAAAAAGAAACACAATATTTGCCATGCCCTAGGAACCCTCTATTGGCTGAAAAACTGAAACAAGTGAAATGGAAACACATAAGCTGAAACTTGTACATTTAGTCGAAAACTGTCGAAATTCTGAAAACAATCAAACTGGGGTTGCTGGAACCATTGTTTGAAGTAAGAGAATATTTGAAATTATTTGGACCAAAAACTGCTGATTATCAGTGACAGGCATGGGAAGTCGTAGATGTGATGTGGATGCTCATGCCCAGAGAGGCCATGCACATCATGGGACCACGCCTACGATTAATTTTAGCACGCTTCTGGATAATACCGCAGTCGTCTATAATCGGCAAAACTTAGAACGGAGATTCGGGTAGTGAACTTTCACGCGGCGATAAAGTCTTCCGAACACATCAACGTAGATAGTAGCTTTCTCTATGCCCTAGTATTGATGAGACATCCATGAGAATAGTTTCTCGTCTGCGAGGTCGCCAATCTACAAATTGTAATGGTGTAAAGTCGTTATAAACCGAAGGCTGAATCATCATCGAGCTCACGAATGACAACCATGTCACACTCTTACGTTTCGTGTAAGAGGTCAAAGGGGATCTTGCTCGTCGTCCGAAAAAGGAAGAGGGGGATCTTCTTTAAGGATTTTGTGATGTAGCCAAAGTGGCGATAATTCACAAAATTTATTTTTAGCCAAATTTGGCTACATACTCGAAATGAAAGTAGAAAAGAAACAGAATCCTTCTATATTCTTGGCTACTAGTGGAACTTATCATGAAAATCTGGCGATTTGAAAAGAAATTCTTCAAAAGCCGGAGAATTTGGGTGATTTTTTTTCATGAAAAATCTTTTGTGTAGTCGAAATCATATTTTTCAGGACGAAATTTGGCGAAAATTCGCCAGTAAAAGAAACACTGGGATCTTCTGCCTTCATGAATCCTGCCTTCGTGACTCGACAGAATAAGCGCCTGCTATTTTTCCTATCGACATCTGCTTCCACTTCTCATCATTAGTGCTCGTCCAAATTTTCCTTTCGTTATACCAAGAAATCTTTGCACAAGTGTGCATATTTTCGTAGTGGTGGAGGTACGCGTGTAGCAGCCTTTGACGCTTTGGGAGTGGTGACATTGCAGTTGTAGAAGGAGAGCTGCTGGAAGACTTGCTGGAACACGCACGAATTTTCACGACAACACTACAGGACTAGTGTCTTGGATATTTCAATTTCCATTACTGCGCACTTTAAGCAGACATCGATGGCAAGGTGTAGTGTGTTTGGAGGCTGTCTAGCACCGACGACCTTGCTGCTTGTCGTGCTCACCCTGCTGGTATCCTCTACTGTCGCGGGTATGTTACACTTCTGCCAGTATGTCTTACGCTCTATTGATGACTGTTTTCGTTTTGTAAATCTGTTTTTGAAGCTTCAGAGATGCGACCCAAGGTGTAACAGCCGATTTTGGATTTTTGGTGTTAGCTTCCAGAGTTGAAGCATTTACTATGACTCTCCTTGCAACTTGTTGAAGTTTTGGAGTCAAGTGAACCTTCTCCAGACCGTGTACATTCTGCTCGCATCTATTTTGCTCCATCAATCCTTTAGGAAACTTCACAACTTGTCTGTGTGTTCGTGGATTGATTTTCTATTTGCAATATCAACATCTTTGATCATGTACCTTTTGAGCACTATGTCCTAAAAACATTTGTTTGATGATGTGGAAGCGTGGGTATCATGGTGATTGCAGTCGATGCCTTGAACTCGAAGAAAACGATGGTCCGAGTTGGTAGAGCTCTGTTGCAGACTGCTCCTTCAAGTATGTATTATTCATTCCTCCTGCTTCCTTGCGGTTTGTTTTTATAGACATCCATTTGAAGTTTTACTTTGACAGGTTCATGAGTGGCAACGAAATGGCATTTATCACTAAACTAATATATATAAAAGGAAAAATTGCCGCCTGTGATGAAGATGTTAACCGGATATACACATGTGGTAGAGGAATGATCGATGCAGCCTTCTCCCTCGAATGTGGTGATGTCTTGAATATTCTCTCACTAGCGGAGTCCTTCTAAGTTGCTTAAACTGAATGCTCTTCAACAGGTACTCCCGTTCCAGCTGCGCCGACACCACCTGCACGAAATGCAACAAATGGAGGTGACTGGTTTTCCTCACTCATATGTGGTTCTATTTGTCAGTCGTATAAGTTATGCCCTGAGCTTAAAAATCTTGCAGTGGTTAACAAGTTCTGGTCCTGAACTGAATTTGATCATCCACTTAGTCTGCTTCTAAAAGAGAAAATGTGCATACAAAAATGTGCTGAAAATTTGTAAAATTTTGCCCCTGAAAGATTCAGCCAATATTGTGGCGCTTCTTTATTTATTCCTCTTGATGACTTACCAAAATCTCATGAGAGCCTCAGTAACAACATCGAAATCTTCAAAAACCTAGATCAAGAGAATTAGATAAATTGGCATATTGATCAAGATTACTAGTACCTTACAGCGCCAATAAGTATTACATAAGATCGATTTAGTGTTACCAAGGGGTTTTCCTAAAAGGAATCAAAAGATAATTCCCTAGCAAACAGATGGAACTATCAGCTTTATCTAATCTTTTTCTTTACTTGAAATACGTTGTCTGCATATGATATTGAGTCATAGAATATATTGGAAGAAGAGGTATTTGCTTATAACTTGCCCAGAAGAGTTTCTTACTTTCAAAAATCACAGAGAGAAGGTTCACTGTGGTTTGTATGGCAGGGCCGACTAGTAGTACCGGAACAACTAAGACGAGCTCTAAATCAACTTCAAAAACTGGAATGTACATTGGTATAGCAGTTGCTTGTGCAGTGGTGTTGTTACTCATTGTGTGTCTGGTATGCCGATTTTGCACAGAGAGAAGGTTCAAAAGATCTCGCTTTATTTAACCAATCACAACATGCTTTCACTCTGGCCCCCTTCAACTGCAAACTTGTTGACCACAATATTACCAGTTCCCAACTGAGACTTTCATTGTTTTTCAATATGTTGACAATCTGTTTTTTTTCTATTCAATACTGAGTTGAACAACACAATAAAATGTACCCTATGTGCTTCAAATTCCAAGCCACCCAAGTTTTCCTTGGGAGTCTTCACTCAAATTGACAGTTATACTCGGGAAAATGGGTATGATACATAGAGCCCTCCATAGTCATTCAGAAATCAAAGTTCAGTGTTTTCCTGTCCTCAGCACTCAGGATCTTGGCACACGTGAAGTTCCAACTTACAAAGGCCAGTTGTTATGCACATACTGTGTCCATATCCCAATACAGATGATTCTATGACACATTTTGAGTTCCACAGAGACGATAGATATTTGAACCATTTCATTATTACTCATTATTATGTTAGAGTTATGTGAAATATATCCTGATTTTTAATGGGAAGACTTCTTTTCCTGTCACTGTTTGGTGATACATGTGGTGCAATCAAATCTTGGGGTAATAGTTGCAGACAAGAATGTAGGGACCATGAAACATGGAAAGTTCAATGATGTAAATCTTCAAGAGATGCCCACATTGCTTGGCAAGCTCTAAACTTGGGTTGGTGGGATGGGGCTTGCCTCCTAGTCAGTATTTCTGATTATCGATTGTGTCATGTCACTGTCCAATTATTTTTCAGATGAGTTTCATATGTTCCTTGTGATGTTGCCCTTCGGGTTTGTTCATATTACAAGCCTTCATGCAAGATGGAATGCACTAGTTCATTAAATCCTATTTGTCCAAAACAACATATTCATTCAATCAACAAGAGGGATTCAAGGGATAGGTTCTCAAGCCGTTGATCACCAATAATGTATGGAACATCAGAATTAATGTATGGGTGAAAACACACTAAGCCCCTCAAAAACTGTAATCACAAGTACAATCTTTTTGCAATTATTTTTAAAAATTCAACAATCAATGAAAAACTTGAATATATAGAATATATTTGTGACAATATAATACATGTCATAGAGTTTGAAAAAATTGCATATATGTTTCAAAAATAGGGTTGTAAATGGAATTTTTGGGTGAACTTTTTTATGGTCTATGATATTGATATACATGAATTAAATCTAGGACCATTTAAATATTTAAAGTTTTTGGATGAAATTTCATCAAAAAATGTGTGTTTTTTGCATTTTTGACCAATAAATATATAATAATATCTTATCTTTAGGAAAAAAATCATTATCATATCAAAGAGGAGGAGATTTTATAGATGGATATTACATTTTTTTCAAATTTTTTTTATTTGGTAATGTTTCATGAGTCACGAAGCCCTATGGCCATTGAAAAATTGTCAGTTATATAATGTGTGTACATTAATTTTATCTAATCCTTTTGATCTAACTATTGGATCAAGATTAGTTTTGATTCAAAATGAACTTTAAATTCCAAAATGTTGTCATGCAAATTTATTTATTTTTCTTATGTTTAGGATAACCAAAAGACACTATCAAAATTTTAGTTTACTACATATTATAATATTTGTTATATACCATTTTTTTGGTGAAAAGTGGTTCACCCTTGATGTGTTTTCACCTGTATACACATTTTTCCAAAGATAGATGCAAAATTTGATTGAATAATAAAATGGAAAAAGAACAATGAAACATGAACCCATTCCCAAAAGTTTTCAAGTATTTGGCTTTATGGTGGTAAAAGGACAAAATCAAACAAATAAGCAAACAAGCCCCAAGCTAGAAAGCAAATGTGTAGTTCAAAAAAGTTAACCAAGAAAATACAAGAGCCAGCAACAAAAAGGAAACATAAGAACCCTATCAAACAAAAACACTCACACTAGTCTTACAAAATCTGTAGGATCCAAGTGTCCTTTCTTTTTTAATTGGGTGAAAGGAATAAATCGGTTGTGTAAATGGGAATGTCCATCCATAATGTGAAAGACCCAATGCGCACAAACATCATCAAAGCAACAAACCTTTCAAGTTTTTCCTTCCAATTTGCCCAATTAGAATCCTAGATTATGAAGATTCCTTTACAATTTTTAACTAAATAAAAACCACCATAAAGACAAATGTTTCAAATAATGTTGTATTGCTTCCTAACAACTTGTGCCACAAGACATCATGAAAAATAAAAAGGATGCAATCAAAGAACCACCATTTAGTAACAATTCATGTGTTAATTGCCATAGCAATATGGAATAGATGGTCCATTATGAGGCCTCCATAAGCATATACTCCCCCCCCCTCTTGTGGTCTCTCTCATGTTGTTTCAAAAAAGTTTCTTGTGCCACAATTTACATAGGCATATAAAATTATGTGTTAAAAGATGAAAGCCTAGCAAAAACCTCATAAATTCTATGTGTATTCAAACATAATAAACTTCTTGTGGAAGTGGCCTTGTGCGCTATCCAAAAATACGGCCCTATGGTGAGGCCATGCTGCCTAAGTTGCTCCCCACAATACCTTGAAACGATTTCATTGTAGCAACGTTTTTTTTTCAATGAATTTTCATGTTGTGGATACAAAAAGAATTAGAAAATAAAATAAAATTTAGCGTACATTTTTATAAAAAAATTTGTGAAACTTTTGCAATTGCAAAATTGGATAAAACAAAACTTGCATTGTAGTTATTGGATAGTGTTAATCTTAACAAGTCTTTGTTATTTTTCATCATATGAGACATTTCACAACAAAGTGCAAACAAATGACCATATTTCACTATTCCTTCAATGCTAGGGAAACCAACTATATAGAAATATTTATTTATGACCATCTATCAATCTTGCAAAATGGATCTTGCAAGTTCGGCATCAAATCTAAAGGTTCTAGTATTTCTTTTGAACATATTGGCATATCAAATGCCTATCTATAATTCTAATCAAGTTGTTGTATCATGTGACATGTCCTTCTTCAACACAACAAGGAAGCACACACCCAAAAAGCTTTGTAGCACAAGTAGCATCCAATGTTCACAAGCAAGTCATTCATGGCTCACTATACAATATGTTTACCTTTTGGATGTAAGAAGAAATAGGATATGTGGATATATTGCACATTGGCAAATGAGGAAAATAAATAATTTTTGCAATCTGCATTATAAGCATGAGCACACATCCTTTGAGGAAAATTAACAAAAATGACAACGTTAAAATATTTAAAACATTCCTTGGCAAATGGTATCATAATTTTAAAAAGATTTGAAAGGTGTAAGGCAAAACCTTGCAAGGTAATAAATGTGAAACATGGAAATAATTAGTCATCATTATTGCCTTACAATTTTATAAAATTGACATTAGGTCAAAATAAAACATATATTTATTACTTTGGAGGAAAATACTAAAAAGAAAGAAAATTTAGAGAATAAATAAGCATCTGAAAATATAATTATTTATTTTTAACTTTTATATATATATTCAAATGTCATTAGAAAAAATATAATTCTAGTGAACAATTTCATTTGAAACTAGTTTATTTAGAATTTTTGAAGGTAGGAAATTGTTAATCAATTTTTTTGGCAATGGTCCTTTTAGATGAAGGTTAAATTAAACATATATCTACTGAAAAAATTGATTTGGTTATTTCAAACCCTTTGGTTTAAATTTTTTTAAATTTTACATTTAAATTAAGTTTAAAGATTAGTTGTTGATTATAGAACTACAAAATGAAATTTAAGATTGTAATTACATCATGTTGTCAAATGTGTTTTGCACATATTTAAAATATGATTTGAATTAATAAATAGATGTAAAAAAATTATTTATGAAACAAATGAGTTCACATTGTATCATTTTTCTTTATTTGGTTTGTTTTCATCATAATACAAACGTATGTTGATAGTACTTGTTGTTCAATTAATCTAGATATAATAAAGGTGTTAATTAACCTTTCATGAAATCTTTCATCAATCATTGACCAATATCAATCAAAATGATTAAATTTCAAAACAAATTTGGTTTCCTAAAAGTTTTTTAATAACGATAGATTTCTTTTACTAGGTGGTATTGGTGTTCAATCCTTCACAATTTGGTTCCCCACATTTATCCTCAATACATAACTAATATGTTCAATACAAACTAAAGGCCACATAAGCACTAGCTAGCTATGTTGAGTTCTCAAACAATTGTTCCAAACAAAATTACAAGAAACTCATCATGTAGTGACTATCCCCTATATGGTAGGTTCAACTAATGTTGGGTGGTTATTAGAAACTAAAGCAAACCCCAATGGTTATCAAGGTGGTTTTTAAAATTCATAATCATGATTTTCAAAACATAAATATTCAATTTTAGTATATAACCATAGTTTTCAATTTTTTAAAATAGCCATATAGAAAAACAATTATATCATCATTTCATAATTGACCTTAAATTGCAAATTTCAAAAATTTAAAAATTAATCAAATAACCTAACATGAACTACTAGTTGTTTTCCAAGTTTTTCATGAAACCCATCAATAATAAGTACAAGGCATGTCAAAGCAAATGTAAACACACACAAAAAAACGAAAACAATCAAAATAGTAGTAATGAAGTAGAATACCTAATGTTAAAAGGGCATCCTTTGCCACAAATCAACTAGTGATGGAGGTGCACTAGTTGGTATGTGTGGAAAAGACAAAGAATTATGATTAAGCGTGGTAGCTCATTAAAAAATTACGATGGTTTGTGCACGCTGGAAGGCTATTGACATTCATTGCCTATAATAAGATATAAACATTGAAGATACCAAAAAGGTCTATTAATGGCAAGTTATATTGGCATGCACACAAGAAATAAAAAAGGAATCAAAACGAGGATGAAGATAACTTCAAGTTTTGATGACTAAACGAATAAAATCATCTCTTGGCGTTTGCTCTAGGTAGGATCATGCCTTGTCTTGAGGGGCAACTATTGTTGCATGCGCTGTTGTCGTTAAAACATGTTACACCAAATTGTATGAATCAAATAGATAATGACAACGTCCACCAAGGTCTGAAAAATGTTTTTGGTGATGAAAATATTGACTCATCTCCATGTATGGTGGGGGAAAAGGTGGGGAAATCTTTCTTTGTATGTGAGGTCCACTCTTTAATACGATAGCTACAACGGTATCTCAAAGTGTATCAAGGACTACAGTGCATTCACTCCCGCACAAGCAAGGTAACAAATGGATATTCAAATCTTTGATGGTATAACCACATTTACATCATGAAAAATGTGTAATTGTAGGATGTGGTATGTTAAGACAAATACATAACACTATAAGGAAATGGGCTAAAGATAAACAAAATGAATGGTGTTAGGATGTGCTAATAACCAAGCCCTTATTGTTAAACCTACATAAGAACAAAAACATGTTCTCATAACATTTGAAAAAATGTATGTTTAAAATGAACTAAATTCTAGTTCATGTAGTTTGTCCATCAAATGAAACTACATTTGAAAATAGGATTACATCACAAAACTTTTAAAAGGCAAAACATGTGATCAAATGACCTCAAGTAACATTATGCAAATAATTTGTACTTTTACCTAAAAGGGATAAATATTAGTTTTTACATGTGCCATCACATTAAGAAAAATAGAATGATCTTTATGGAAACGAAAGATTAATGCAAGAGTGATCAAAGCCCAATATCCTATAAAGGTAAGGGTAACAAGTCGAACCATCAAAGGAAGGCCTATTTCCCTAAAAAAACAAAAAAAATGATGTCACAACTTTAGCCTTGGGCTTGTGACCAAGGCAAAAGCATGAAAAGGTGCGAATTGAAAGTGTAACCCAAGACTCACATTTGCACTCCCATGAATGTGAAGGAATGAACCCATACATTCCTAAGTGGATTCCCACTTTGGGAGTTTGAAGCCTTATGGAATCCCAAATTTTCAAAAGAGATATTTCAAGGGTCAAAACACATTGCATTAAAGAGTTCATTATACCATTGAAAAGCTCTTGAAACCTAGATGTTTAAAATGGGTTCGCCTGACCCATTTGAACACTTAAAACACAAGTTATGGTTAAAAGAAGGGTTGGGAGTCAAAATGCCAAATTGACTTTCAACCACTAAAAGTCAAAAATTACCTTGAATTATGTGCATGCAAGTGGTGTGCCACATATCATTGGAAATTTCTCGATGAGGGGTACAACTTTGCTTTAGACCTCACCTAAATCGGAGGTCTGCATAAGAAGTTATGGCCTCCAAAGTGCCGGGAACCCCAATTTTGGGACAAAATGACATTTAGATGTAGCCCTTGTGATTAATCACAGAGAATATTATAAGGGGGAAGGTGATGGCTTCCCCCCAAGTTCGGGCCGTGGTGAGTTTTGGAGTCTGTGTATGCCCATGGTTCGTCCATGCACCAAAAGTTTTCCAATTATGCATTAATTAATTTGTTGTTTGGTTTGTGCATGTTTGTGTGAATAATTGACCCACTTGTCACTCATCCTAGTCCCCATCTTAAAGCTCCAACATGCCTTTTTACCTTCTAAAGTGAACTAGGGAACGTACCCCAACTCCTTTTTCCATTGTTTTCATTTTAGACTCGCATTCAAGTTTTTCAAAGAGTGTGGGGGTGCGTCAAGGATGAAAAAATTCACCAAAAGCAAAACACACACACACACACACACATTAACTAATGATTAAATTTTGACAAATTTAGTCATTTTTTACCCCAAAATTTAAGAAAATTTGGTTTTTTTATGTACATTCAACTAATTTTGTAATTTTTTTCATATCATCAAATTGGAAAACAAAACCCCTATCTTGACAAGTAGATTATTGAAAATTCCAAATGCATATTTCATTTAAAGACAATTTAAAAATATACCATATCAATATCCAAAGGTGAATTTTAAAACATTATGATCAGTCAACACCGGTCCAATGTTGGGTAGATACCTACTTTGGCAAAGCAATTCAAAATTGCTAGCTTCGATTTAAGTTAGTAAGAACCAAATTGGAACTGGTTTGATTTTTTTAACTAAAACCCAAATCATAATTTTTTTTAAAAATCAAACCCAAAGGTAGGTTTTTAGTCCTATTTATGTGTGGAAGCAAAACTAGAATTGGGACCAAACAAGACACAAAGGGTCCATGGACCTTCTATTGATGGGAGGAGAAGGCCTATTCAATAATGGTTGTTTTTTGGGTGAAGTGGTGACATGGATGGAAAATGCTTCATGTGTACAACCCCATGTACATTAAATTTGTTGCAAATTAAATGCACAAGAGAAAGAAAATGTCATTTACAAAATCTACAAAAATTCCAAAACAAGTTTGAAGTTGAAAAAACAAGGTCCATGGAATGAAGTAAAAACCAAAAAAACATTTCACATTGATTTTGACTGTAAACATCTAAAGCTTGAAAAATCCCTATGATTTTGGGATGGGTGGTTTTTAGTGGTACCAACCAAGTATGCCTTCACCCAAATGGTAGTGGGGAACCCTTTTTGAAAATATGGGAAAAATTCTAAACATTTCAAACATTGTAAAAATTGATATTTGCTTTATAATGTCCCTTTAATGACGAACAACAGTGATTTTTAAGAAGCCACAATAATCTGTCATGATATTCAAAAAGGACTTCAAGCTCACCTTGCATGTCCATAATATAACACAATGACCATTTGCAATTCCAATTTGACCTTGTGTGTAATACCAAGGAACACCCCACATAATTCATAGTCTAAATAACAAAGGGAAAATTGTCCGACATTGAACTTGTAACAATTTGAAAATGTTGATCCCACAATGGGTAGTCAACAATTAGAAGGGCCAAAAAATCTTGAAAACTCACACTTCTTGACCTACTTTTCAATTGGCATTACCATTAAAAGCCAATAGCACATATGTTAGAAGCTAACATCCTAGCTTGGTATGAACATCGTGCAAACAACCCTTCACAAAATACAAATCCCTTTTGATTTTATGGAGGTGCATCTTAATTGTAAGCATGTGATATTAGGTGACTAGATGCCAAGCTCTTGCAGAAGCTTGTTTACACGTCATTCATGAAATTTCATGCAACTTGCACAAGTGCATTTATAGCCACCTAAAACTTCCTAATGGTTACCACCAATGGTTTGTAGGGATGTTGAATGTTAATATCAAAGTCCAATGTGGTGAACACAAACCTTTTTCCCAATAGCATTTTCTCCTTTTCTATTTCATAGACATCTTGAACATCTACACACAACATAGTCATCATCGATACCCAAAGTTACAATAGACCCTAATAATAATAAAAAATGCAAACCACATATTCAAACTTTATGTTTGGCCATGACTTTCTAAAATCCCTAATTTGCCATTGGCCATTGTAGAAGTTCATTAATTTTTTGTCTCTACTTAAAAACGATGTACCCCATGTTCAAGAAATCCATTAGCACAATGCATGTTTATTTGATTCTACTCCTTACCTATGGTTGGATGGGACAAGAATGCAACAAAAACCACAAATGTTACAAGCATAAATAGATTAGTGGTTGTTTCATATTGCAATTTCACCATCATTTCTACATCAACGACTCTAACTGTACATGTTATATCTGTTGTAGCACCAACTCCTCTTACCACCATCTCATTACTATTACAACTTTCAAATCCCCTTCCCAAACCTTAAAACACACATATACTTGAAAACTTGCCATTGATGAAAACTCCAACATACCACAAAGGTCTATAAATATCTTCATTATCTTCATTAACCTTGTCTAATAGAGTTTGATGGGTTTGTGAAATTTTTTGGACGATGGATGGAATTGCTAGAATCATACCCTTTTTTCAATGCTCAATAGAATAGGGTTACATGAAGGCCTAAAGATTTATTTTTTCAAACCAATGAGATTATTGAATTTGATGGTTTATATATATATATAATAAAATAACAGTCAAAATGTGTGATTGTTATTTAGAGATAAGGTTCTAATAAAATACTTGTGCACTTTATTTTAAAGATCTCATTCGAGATCTCAATTTGAGGACAGGGCAACGTGGCCTCACGAGCGTCCCATATTTCTGGAAGGCGCAGGCGCTGAAGGCCTTCTCCTCAAATAAATGTCTTTTAGAAAACAAGTGACTAAAACCAGGGTTAATTGACAGGTTACCCATCAGTTCTGGTCTGGGTTAGTAAGAACTGGACCAGCACAGGGTCTGATTTACTGGGTCTGATTTTCAGAATCGAAACCAAAAGTTATTTGTTTGAAGAACCGGACCTGGATTTTGAGTTTCATTTACAGTATGTGTGAAACCAGAATCAAGACAATTCAAATTTAGTTTTTTTAAGAGCAATGGCAGATTCTTCTGTGCAGTAAAGAACAACCCAACACTGGTAGTCTGGTAGAGATGCACATGGTGAGCTCGTACAGTTCAACATTTACCAAATGATTATTAAATTGACACTTTGACTTCGATGGCAATGCATGCCACACCTTAATACTTATGGCCCCACCAGGTATGGTCCTCCTGATGGCATCTCCAGATTTTAGCGCAGAGTATTTCCCCCAAATTCAACATCATGCAAGTTGTTGATCTGGTGGAAGCCCCCCTAAAAGCCAGGGAAAGAGACCAGTGGTTGCATGACTCTGTAACACACTAGCAAGAGAAACTATTCAAAGTTCAATTCTGCCCCAGCTTCGGTCTAAAAATTACAAAATCACCACAACGACAATGTCCTTCACTGATGGAGTTAATCACCTAATTATCAGTGTTATCTTCAGGTTCATTGATTCTTTCAAGTTTCAATCTACTTTGTTTTGACAATTTGCTCTTCTTCAGCTAGTCTATAACACTTGTCATTGTTTAAAAGTAGTCAGAAGTCGACTCTACT
>Ga0116231_10004069_pt1 | contig 29835 bp, 7 predicted proteins | sample S1TSphgellanicum_2_FD_89695 | JGI IMG/M metagenome (GOLD analysis project Ga0116231, IMG submission 89695) | Host-associated microbial communities from peat moss isolated from Minnesota, USA - S1T2_Fd - Sphagnum magellanicum MG | ecosystem: Host-associated > Plants > Peat moss > Unclassified...
CTATATACCACATTGCTAGGTTCTTTTTGGGGGAATTTATTTTCATTGTTTCAACCTGAAATTTATTTTTTTTACACATTCTAACATTTTTTGTGAAAAGGAATGGCCCTAATCGCCAAATTTAGAAAAAATAATTTAAATTCGCCACATACATATAAAGCATAAATATTCTTCAATGTTTTATTCATTGTCATTAATATGATCTATAGCCTAATTTGGCTAAATCCTCTTTGTGGGATAACCAATCACAAAAATTGAAAGAAAGCAAACCCTGTACAATAGGGATTTTTTTTTTCAAATTCCTTAGGTAGGTGCAATGGCAAGGATCCCCAGCTTTAATTTACATTAAATGGCGACTGTCCTAAGCGGACAATAGAGTTTTTTCTGCAATCCTGCCTAAATCTAGGCAAGCTACACGGACTCATTGTCTAAATCTGGTTTGAGCATCTGTCGCATCTGTACTCCACTGTTTTCTTCGCCTCGTCGGAGTAAACAGACCATGACGAGACGGATGGACAGAGGGATGACGAGACAGATGACGGGACGCACGGATTCAAGGGAGGCTTCATTTCTCATCCCGACGTCCTTTAATATATGTAATACATATAAGTCGAAGTTCGCCCAAACAATATGAGACAAATAGAAGTGCTTGAAGAAGACACGGACTCAAAGAGGACTCTGAAGAGAAAAAGGCCTACATACAACTCAGTCAACGACCATCCATTTCACTTTGGTAAAACCGAGAATAAGGTAGTTGTTTTCACCAGTCAACACTCACCTCATTTCAAGATCGTGGTTGCCTGTTCGCCCTCTCCCAGGGAAAGAAACAAGAAGTCATCACACCCCACTTCCTCAACAGAAAACAATATTAACCTTTACAGCAACATGTTCAACAATCTCCTTGGCTCTTAGAAATTGCAATTCTTCACACTATTTGCGACCATTTTTGAGATGGGTTAATGACACCAGGTAGGAGTATGGGTGTACCTATATTAGCACAACTTTGGGATTATTAGGTTTAGCTAGTGGTGATGTAATCATTCTAGGTATGGTAACTAGAGTTGGGTCAAATGTGAATCGAGGCATGCTTATTAAGTCAAACTTGTACCTTCGTATCATAAAAGTTAGTCAAATTCAAAACCTACTTTGGTTTCTTCACATCCTAAGTTCAATTTGTAGACAAAAGTGAGTATAAGATCAATATGTAGTTTTATTACATAATTATGGAAATTTATGTTTTTGTTTGTATAAAATATTTATTCTTTTTTTTTTTAATGTATAACTATTACATCACATTATTCTCTTATCATGGATTTCACATACTCACAAACTATATCAAAAAAATTTAAAATTAAACTTTCAATTTTTTTCACAAATATATTCCACAAAACATTGCATTCATATAACAAGTTATTTTCATCAAGTGAAAATGTTTCCAAAGGTTCCAAACATTCACATATATACTAATCAAAAATAAATAAATAAATAATTTATTAAAATTTTACAGATTTCATGATGATTTATGTGATTCAACATGCACATTAATTGAAGCTATGACTAATTAGTGATGACTCACCAAACCATATTTAAATTATAAAATCCAATCACCAAATAAATTATCAAACTTAATCCCTAGGTAATTACATAAGTTACAATCTATTTACGTCAAGTTACAAATCCACACACACACACACACACATATATATATACCACTATTGGGCAAGTATTAAAAATTACAATAAACTCCCACCAATTATATAAATGCTTCTTAGGGTTCTTGGTTCAAAAATAAATAAATAACCTGGTTTTGATATAGGATAAAAACATTATCACTAAACAAAAGCCAATAACTAAATAAGGATCCATATATTCCTCATTTTTTTGTTTTTTTAAAATGATTTTCATGGCTATGGTGCATCAATTGGAAACCTGAAATATCTCATGAATTTTTGGAAACAACTAAGCAATGAAAAAGAAACAAAAAGACAATGAACATGTCTAGAGAACAAAATGATTGAAAAAAAGGTATTATAACTTTCCCCTCACTTTTAAACCTCATATCTTTTTCATTTTTAATCTATTTTCAATCATTTAATAAAATATGGGTGTATTAACTTGAGCTCTAAATCCTTGTATGAAATTCAAAAGCAATCTATCTATCTCCAAGGAGAGCTTAAACTCCAAATGCTTACCTTTCCAAATTGAACACTACATCCAAATTTCATGTCTTCCTCATTTTTTCTCCATTTTGAACAATTTTCATGGCAATGTGTGCATAAATCAAAGCTTTACAATATTTTTTGAACCCCAAAGGCAATTTAACTATGTCCAAGGATTTTAAGCTTTTTCAAATCTTAAATGTTTGAACATTGAAAATATTATTTGGTTTTTGAACCTATCCCATTCAAAATTGGAACAATTGGAATGCAATTTTTAGCTCTTCATGTTTGTACCTAAGATCCTTATAATTCTTTTATTGAGGTTTTTTAAATATATTTTAATGTCAATGCTTGCATCAAATCTATATGTATTTTAAAATAGGAAAGCCTTTAATTAGTGTGTTAAATAAACTTGTAGATGACCCTAGTAGCTTGTGAACCTATAGGCATACCTAACACAATGCTTAAGGGTGTGCCCATTTTCTTCATAAAAGATTTTGTTACACCTTTTTGAAAAAAGAGGATTACATTTTGTATAAAAAAAATTTATGTTAAATTATGGTCGTAAACAAAAACATCTACCTATTATGTTAAATAATAAACAAGGTTGCATGGACATGTAATTAATGATGACCTTGAATAAAAATGTATGCAATTTTTAAATTTTCAAAAATGACATAACATTCCCTCAAAAAAATTTATGTCCAAATTGAAAATATCATGATATTGGGACTAGATTAATATGTTGAAATGTGGATATACCTTCTCGACACTAAGAGTATTGTCCATTCATTACATCAAAATATGATATATATTATTTCACATATGTTTTTGTTCGTAGTAATATATGGCATTAATTGTAGATGATTATGTAGTAAAATCATACTTGTGACTTTTGCCATTAATAATATTTTTGTTGTATTAATTTATGCCATTTGTCATGTGATTTTTATGACTATGTAATAATAATAAAACGATAATTTTTATTACTAAAACCAAAAAAATAATTAAATAATAAATATTTATTGGTTTGTGAAATGTCAACATGTGTTTAACCATAGTAAAGCCACATGAACATTAATCTAGCTAAACCTACTTATTAACCTATGACAAATTAACTTAGAAACCTAAATGGGTAGGTAGGCCAAAGGAGGTAGGTAGGTAGGTAGCTCTAGATAAATAGGTAAATAAGTATGTAGGTAGGTTTAGGTAAAAAAATCTTATTTAATTTGTTACTCACAAGTATTTCTAATTGGTTCATCCCAAGTGGTATTAACACTTTGAATATTTTAATGCATTTATTATGTGTAGATTATATTTCATCTAATTATACAGGTTACAAAATTGAACTTGTTACCAAAACATATGGGATAAATTTCATGAAATGGAAACATTACATTATTCCACATCTTTTGTCCCATACAAAAGTGGCCTACCTATTACCCAACCTACCTAACTTAACCTAAACCTAGGTAAAATAATTATGTAGGTAGGTATAAATATGTAACCTATCTAGCCTATGTTATAACCTCCCCATCTACATAGCCTAACAAATTACCTACCTATTTAACATATGTAATGTGAGTAGGTTACTACCTACTTAACCTAGCTAGCTAGGTTACTTACTTATGTAGGTAAATAAGTAGGTAAGTTAAGTACATAGTATAATTAAATAAATACATAGGTATGTAAGTAGGTTAGGCAAGTAGGTGGCTAGGTAGGTTTGTAACATAGGTTAAGTGGGTACGTAAACATATGTAGGTAGCTTAAAGGTAAATAGGTAGGGAGGTAAACATAATTAAATAGGTAGGTAATTTAAGCTAAGTAGGTGGGTATATTAGGTAAGTATGTAGGTAGGTGGGTAGGTAGGTTGTTTAAGCAAGTAGTTAGGTACAAATAAGCAACTAGGTAAATAATATAAGCTAATCCTTACATCCCATATGGTTTCCATTAATTTATCATTATTTATGTTAATATCCAATTTAATTTGAATTAATATAAATATCATGCACATGAAAATGCACATGTTGATTTACAATTTCATATATGGATGTTGGTGGGGTAAGGTCCAAAGGAGTGAGATAGTTATTAGGAAAGGAATGAAGTAGTTAGGCTTGAAATTGAAGTAGCAATAATAGAGTTCCCAACTTTTTTTTATCAAAAAATCTAGTAAAAAAAAACCAATTTAAACAAATGTCAAGAAGACCACTTAGTCATTTTGGACAAAACAATTTCGACATGTTGAAAATGACTAAGGTGGTCTTTTTCACTTGCAATGTATAGACCATTTGATTAGTCATTTTGACTAATGAAGAATGGACCATTTGACTGGTCAAATTTTCTCCCATATTTTAAATAATTTATTTTTTAAAATTATTATTGAAAAATTGTGGTAAGTAGGTAGGTAGGTCATAGAAAGGCAAGTAGGTAGGTGGTAGCCTAGCCTATCTTATTTAACTTACCTTAATTTAATTTAATATAACTTATTTAACTTACTTAACCTGGCCTACCTACATTAACCCCTTAAACATGTACATAAGCCATAAGGATTAAGAATTGAACCCTTGACCTCCCCAATGGTAAACCAAGTCCTTAACCAATGGAACACAACATCAAAACATGTTCAAGGTTTGTGAAGTTTTTGATTTCACCTATTTATTTTGACACATCACTACAGACTATGAAGTGCACGAGTGGGTTGTAGGAGGTAGGTGAGTGGATGGGTAAGTAAGTAAATACATAGGTGGGTGCGTAAATGAGTAGGTATTAATTAGTAGGTAGGTAGGTGGGTGGGTGGCTAGGTAAGTAAGTAGGCGTTAAAGGTGTTTTCTGTCCCTTTTTAGTTTCACATTTTTTTTTTCAAATTCCTAATTCTAGTTTTTTGAAACTATCATCAGATTGCTCCAAATCTGAATATTAAAACTTTAAAAGCATTGTGGTTTCTTGTTTATTCATCAAATAAAACATTTCTCGAGCTTGCATTCTAAAAACCGAAAAGGAAATGCTTCACAAGAAAATTAGAGTAAACATGATTCAAAATTCAAAAACTCTTCAAGAATTACAGAAAAATGAAAAGATGAAGATCCTTTTTTATCTCCAAGTCCTCCTAGTTATACCAACTCATACTATTGTTTGTAATTTAAACAATCACTAGCCAATACAACTTCAAAATCAAAATAATAAGTTACTAGTCATAAGTTTAAATTCACCTATTATGTTAATCAATCGGTTATTGTAACAGACTGATTACCAGTTCTTAATAATAGACTAATTAACTCAAGACTTGTTAACCAAAAATTAAAATAACCTTAAGTCATACTGCTTCACTGGTTATTAGATGGTTAAACCAGTTATTATATACATACTAAAAAATTGGGTTAACATTACACCCCTTTGAAAACTAAATTTTGTCCTCAAAATCAATCACCTAAAACCACATGTTTAACACTTGTAGCTAGATCACCAACATGTTGTTAACCTATAATATCAACAAGTCGTTCACCTGTGGTATCAATAGGTTCAATTTTAAAAAATTGGTTGAAATTTTGGTCTCTCAATAATAAGTGTGTCTTTTAATACTATATTTGGAATCCTAAAAACTTCAGAGGCATGGTAATATTATTAATCAAAGTAACCTTTGTGCCTACTCCATTCTCTAATATAACTAATGGTATAGGTTTTGGACTCACATGTTATTCCAAGGCTTCTAGCTGAATGTTAATAACCATAACAAGTATTTCCATAGGTTTTGTGGGCAAATGTAAAGTATAAGAAACAATGGCCAATTCTATTCCCCCTTAAATGGGTTCAAGTTTTTTTAATTGTTGTAATAACAAGTTCGCTTTGAGAACTTATAACTACAACAGTTGGTTGCATAGGTGAACCTTTCTAGAAAAACATTAACAAGTGCCTCAACTAGTTTGCTAGTAAGTCAGTCATACTTGTAGACTTCAAAATGCAACTGATATGCAACTAGTTCATTCAAGTATGTTTCTTTGTTTACACAAACAATCTCCAAACTTTCTTGGATCTATTGTTTAATAATCTCTTTCATTATTTGCCACCATTTCTTCCACTTCAGGTTTCTATTAGCTAGTGTTTGGTTCTATACCTTAAGCAAGGCATTGTCCAGAAGTAATTCCTCAAACTCCTTCAACCAGTTGTCCATGTAAGTAGGTTGAAAAACTTTAATGGGCACTTTATCAAATGTTTCCAATTCGCCCTTTAGTTTTTGAATCTATACCCTCAGTTCATGGGTACTATTTTCCATACTAATGTTGACTTCTATCAATTGTTCCCTTTATTGCAAACATGTACTCTTTAACTCCAACATAGTTATTTTCCATTGTACATTAATGGCTTCCATTTTACCATAGTCTTTAGTTAACTAGTCAAGATTAGTTTGTAGGGTCTTTACATCATTACAGGTTTTTAAATGAACTTGGGTTAATTCATTGTACTTAGATTGTAAGGTTTCAACCTTCTTGATTGCCCTTTCGGCTTCAACACCTTTAGCAACAAAATGTTTGTTCCTTGCTTACTACTTGAAGAATTGGGCTTTCAGATTACCTAAATCATTATCTTTATTTTGTAGGGCTTGCTTATGACTAACCAATTTTAAATAGTGAGCCTATAACTAGTTGTTAGTGTCCTCTAACAAGTTTTCAACATTATTATACTTGGATTTCAAATCAACTAAGGTGTTTACTATTTGAAGCCATGTCTAAACAATTAGGGTTGTTTACTCAAAGAAAAGGGCACCCTATTTTAGGCTCTCATGTTGACCATAGGTTACTAACATTTCAGGAAAAATATAAATAGGTTTAATTTAAGCTAGTTCAACATGTTTAAGCAAAACTAGATGAACCAATTTTGTACATGTTGATAATGGGGTTACTAACTTGTTTTGTAGGAGCAAAAGTTTCTTGAACAAGTAAAGATCCCTAATTTAATATATATTCAAAATCAAGTTCACTTCATTCCTCCATGAACTAGTCACCCTCTATCTTTATTGATTTGTTATTTTGTTGTGTGGTGACATCAGCTTCCATGTCCTCATCACCTCCCTCCATAACCATGATTCATTAACGAGTACAAGGGATTTTTTCTATGGTGCATTAGTTGGTTCTAAACTCAACTGGTCCCTAGGTGTTGACGGTTCAGTTTGTACCTTCACTCCTTGTGATTGTCAAATTGGTCATGGTGATATGTTGGTTGAACATATTGATTGTCGTTCATTTATGAACCACTCTTTAGTCATAACCTTAGGAGAGGGTTATCTAGATTACTTCGTAACAATCTTCTTATCTTCTTTCCCTTGAACCGATTGTGGTTTTGGAGAATCAATACGAATATCCTCCTCTAACAAAGGAAACTAGTGACATAAACAAATTTTTATAACAAGTCCAAATAAACAAGTTGTTGCCTTCCTATCAAATTCTACTAACCCTGCTACTATCTGCTTTTAGTGTTCAGTTTACTGAATCAATTCTATTAACATTTGTGTCAACATAATAGAACACTAGTTGATCTTTTACCCCTTGTTTGCCAAGTTCAAACTGATGGTAATACATTTGCTGAAATATGCTAACCTTTCTTATTAGTAAATGATTTGCAAAATGATTGCAAATCTAGCATGATACTCTTCTTTCATTTGGATGATGCTCCATTGCTCCTTGTTGATGAATGCATCTAGTCTAGTTATGTTTTTAAAGGCCACTTGAATTTCTTTGATTAATGTGTTTGTTGCATCCACTATTCCTTTAGCATTGACACCAAATTACTTTGCAATTAACGTTTGATCAATGGTGATTCTTTCACCACAAATGAATATTTAAATTCGTCCAAAGTATGCAAAAATTCTTCAAATATGTTTGGTTGTGGAATTATCTAATGAACAACAAACAAGCCTAGTTAACCAACTTGCCTTGCCCATTGTTGCTCTTTGGATCCCATTCAGATCCATTGAAATATTTTTTGAATTTCTTTTACTTCAACAAGTGTTCATTTTCAAGTTATTTTAGCAGGTGAATTGCCCTCTTCAACCTGTTTTTTCCCCTTGTGCTTCAACATGTACTTTGACTGGGACTGGGTAGGTATAGCAATGGGTATGTCTGGAAAATTAGCCTCTATGTCAAGGAGTCTTGCTTCAACCGATAATACTAAAAATGCTACCAGTTGTTCAACTTCAATAGGTTGTTGAACTTGTTCATCTTTTTTTGTAGCTCTGTTCTCAACATGTTTTTCTTCCTCAAAATCACTAATAATGATGAATGCAGGTGCAAGTAATGTAGTTTGTCTTCTAAAAACATTCACGGTTTCTTCAAGTCCTCCCACAATGGTAGTATGCTTCAATGTTTCAAAAATTTCTTGTTTTCCATCTCTACCTTCTTTAGAATTATCATTATTTTCACAAAATGCAAGAGGTGGTTTTGATGTAAGTGGTTCATTCTATATTGCTCTAGTTGTTCTAAAAATTTCCTCTTTAATTTTTTGTAATTATTTAAGTTCCTCTACCTCTTTCCTTTCTCTTTCTCTTCTCAATTATGCCTCCCTCTTGCTTACTCTACCTCTCAATTGATCTAAAGCATTCATTGCCTCATTTTGATGCAACAAAAAAATAAGGAATCCAAAATGAAAAAATGAAAAGACATTCAAAAAGACACATTAGTTTTTTGTATTATAATTGAGAAGTGGAAAGTGGTGGCACTTGGAGAACAATGCAATTTTTAAGGCATATTGTCCATAAGAAGTTAACACATGTAATTAAGTTTACTGAGATATCATTACTTTGCGCAAAATTTGTGCTAACAAGTTGGTTACTAACCAATTGCTTCTTCAACAAACCACTATCACCCATTTGAACTAGTTTTGGTTTAAACAAATCAATACTTTCTTTTTTTTTCAATCAGATTATTTCTTATCAAACCTCTAATGTTAGACTGAATTGGTTCGTTAATGAATAGGTTGCTAGAATGAATAATTTCACCCAATTCCTCATTTGACAATTTATCAAAGTGGGTTTGTTTGACCTGTTACTGGTTAGGCAAATTACCAGAATGAATAGTCTCAACCGATTCCTCATTTGATAGGTTATTAGAGTGGGTTTCTTCAACCTATTGTTAGTTAGACAAGTTACTAAAATATTTCTCTTCCACCGGTTCTTCTAATAAAAAATCACTAGGCTCAACCAAAACAGGTTGAAATGTTTGATCTTCTATAAACCTATAGGGTCAATTTGTTAATGTTAACTAGTACTGAGTTAGGATCAAATTTATCTATCGTCATCAATAGTACTATGTTGTTTGGTAAATAGTATTGGACTTTATATGGTTTAAACCATCGTTTTTGAAACTTAGGGGTATGTGCTTTGACAGCCCCTAAAAACCATAAAACATAGTTTCCAAATTGGTGTTTTGTTTCAATGTACCATTTTTTGAGACCATAATGACTAATTCCACTAGTTAGAAGTTATCAAGTCCTATGCTACTAACCAATTTTCTTGTAGTTTTTCTAGTTCTGATAGGCAACTAGTTAGAACTTTGACCGATTTTGGATCATAGATTTGCCCTAGCTTGGATGTTAATAGGTACTTTGTAGGTAATAACAAATGCAATCCGTAAACAAGTTGAAATGGAGTGTGATCGGTTCCAACTTTAAAAGCAGTTCTATAAGAAAATAGAACTATTAACAAGTATTTGTCCTAGTCATTATGGTTCTCATTCACCAATTTCATGAGTAATGTACCAAAAACTTTATCAGTGGACTCAATTTGTCCATTCCCTTATGGATAATAGACAGTAGAGTTGGTATGTTTCAAGATGAAATGATTAGTTAAATAATGAATAACATTGTTAATGAAATGGGTACCTTGATCTAAACTACAATAGTAGTACATGGATAGCCAAATTGGGTGAAAATATGGTCATATAATAATTTTGCAATAATAACAATTATATTGGTACGTAAAGCTCTGGCCTCCACCCACTTGGTAGCATAATTAATGGCAACTAAAATGTACTAGTTGCTAGACTAATGATTCATCAATTTAATAGGTCCAATAAGATCCAATTTCCATTTCTGGAAATGTTCTTTAAGAAAAATAATAATCAACTTTGCCATATTTTGTGCTAATAGGTTACATGTTCGTTAGCATTAATCACATCTATGTTCATGGTTGGCCACTAATAATCGACATTAAAGATCTTTCTCACCATGATATCTAAGGAAAAATGTCCTCCACCAACTCCATTGTAGTATAGTTGGCACCTCTTCAAGTTGCAAAACACAACAAAACTTATTGTCTTGTCCAAATCTGTAAAGTATCCCAATTTGTAACACAAACAGTTTCAATCTTTGAGCTAAATATTGTTGTTGTGAAATTGTAAATCTTTCTGGCATTATTCCTTCTGCACTAGAAGAAAAACACTTATTCTCAACTAGTTTTTGCAATTAAATTTTAGTTGCAAACAACATTTGTCACTAAAATCCCCTTAATCATCTTGGACAAGTTGCATGCAGAATTAGTTGCAAATGACAAAGCATATTGGATGAAAAAAAAAGTCAACAAATATAAGTTCATCCTTTGATTCCATTATACATGTATTGTCACATGCGACTAAGATGCAACTATTTTGATCACTATTGAAAGCAAATGATGTGTTGCCACATGTCCCAATATTTATTATTTAAAATTATTATTATTATTTTGAATAATTTGGGACATTCAATTCAAATGTTTGGATGATTTATATTATGACATGTGGCCCAATGTAAATTGCCACGTGGCATTTAAAAATGAATTTAATACAAAATATTAATATTAGGTTGGTAGGCACATAAGTAGGTGCCTACAAATTTAGGTTAAATACCTACCTACCTACTTAGGTAAAAAAGTAGGTAGGTAGGTCATACCTTCCTAAATTAAATACCTACTCATATAGTAGGTACTTATGTAAGTAGGTACATAGGTCAATTTAAGTGGGTGGGTCAAACTAGGCACCTATTTAACTAGGTATATAAGTAAGTTGGGGAGGTAGGTAGTTTAAAATTGTGCATAATTTTTCTCTTTTTCTTGGGTTAAACCTTTTGAATGGCTCATCCCATGTGCACACATTTTTTAATGTGAAATTGAATGACCACACCCTTTGTTTATATAATGTTCAAACTAGGAATGGAGAATAAACAATATGGGATAAGTTTTGAAGTTGCAACTTCCTCAAAAACCAAGTTGCAACTTCAAAACATTTTTCATGCTTTTATTCTTAATTTTTAGATTTTTAAACAATTCCAATACATGGCTCACTAAATAATGATTAAATTTAACATATATTTAGAATATAAACTATACAGTACAAATATTAAGTATTCATTATGAATTATTTAAATAACTATTAACTTCTTAATATTTAACTAACCAACTAGTTATTAATATTTAACTAATTCACTATTTAGTTATTCACAACTTGTTAATACATATTTCATAGATAACCAAACAACTAAAATATTTCCTTACTTTTAATCAATCCTTTCAATTTATCATCCACAATTTATCATCTCCAACTTGTTGAGAATATTCACAAGTTAATGCAACTTCAATAGTGGGTTGGGTGGTTGTAACTAATATACCTCGCTGAATAAATGGTTGTTCAATGATTCCCATGATAGGTACATTCAACTAAACAATTTGATGAAGTGGTTGTGTTTGTTGAACAACAACAGGGGCCACAATTGCTTCCACCAAGTTTATAAAATGTTGAAAACTTAATCTATGTGAAGGTCTTCACTCCAAGTTACGTAGCTGTTCCAACTCGGTTAAAAGTTGGTTACATTCCAATTCTCAATCTATTGTGGTTGGATTCAAAACAAAAACTAGTTCAAATGTATAATAACCAACAATTGATGTTAATTGAGAGGGCACAATTGTTCTAGGAATGTAATAATCGGGTGTTGCAAACTACTATTTCTATCTTGTAGAACTTACCTCATCAACATGTCGAATAGGTTCAGTGTTTTGTGCACCTAGTTGTGCATTTGACCTCCATTGTTGGGACAACTAATATTAGGGTGTCAAAAATCAACCAATTGAAAGTACTTGTGGTTCCCTTCTTTCCTCCTACTCTACAAGTATCTAATGGAAATGTACTTATGTTGTAACGGATTGTTGAGGTTCATTGCTAGGAGCTTTAATCGATTGTACTCCTTCGATTGAAAATGTGGTTGTTTTTGTGGTTGAATCACTTCATGAACAGGCTATTGCGGCACTTCTAATTCTAATTACCTTCTTAGGCCCCCCTTGTCACTATTCTTGACATCTTTTAGAAATCATTAATTCAGATTATTTTTTAATCAACAAATTATTAAAGAAATTGTAAATAATCAACATGTAAATCCAAAAAAAATATTGATTATTGGTTTGTAAAGGAAAAAAAAAAGTATGAACACAAAAGATAATCTTTAAAAAATTTTAAAGATTAATACAAATCCAAACTTAAAAATATTAGAACAAAATAATTGCTAAAACCAGAAAACATAAATGTTTTTGCTTACAATTTTGTTCCCCAACATGGTCACCAAATGTTAAAGGTGTTTTTTGTCTCTTTTTAGTTTCACATTTTCTCTTCAAATTTTTTTTTTTAATTTTCTGAAATTATTAACAAGTTGCTCCAAATTTGAATATTAAAACATAAGAAGCATTGTGGTTTTTTGTTTATTCATCAATAACAACATTTTTCAAGCTTGCATTATAAAAATTAAAAAGGAAAAGATTCAAAAGAAATAAAAATAAGCATGATTAAACATTCAAAAACTCTTCAAGAGTGACAAAAAAATGAAAAGATGAAAAACCTCTTTTATCTCCAAGTCCTTTTAGTTATACCAACTCATAGTGTTGTTTGTAACTTAAATAGTCACTAATTTATAAAATTTCAAAATCAAAATAACAAGTTATTGGTCACAAGTTCAATTCACCAGTTATGTTAATCAGCAGGTTATAGTAACAAACTAATTCTTATAACATACCAATTAACTTAAGACTTGTTAACCAAAAACTAAAATAACCCTAGGTCATATTGCCTCACTGGTTACTAGTTAATTAAACTAGTTACTACATTCATATTGAAAAATTGGGTTAATAGTAGGTAGTACATTTAAGCAGGTGTGGTAGGTACATAAATAATATGTAGGTAGGTAGGTTGTAAAATTATAGTTGGGAGGTAGGAGATAGGTATGTAATAGGCATAAGATGTCCCATTTGACTAAAAAATATTGGTCATATTGACTAATGATGTTAATTTCTTATATTCAATTTTATTAGATGTCCCATTTGATTAAAACCCATTGGCCATTTTGACTAGGGTTGCCTAACTTAACTAAATGTATTGATCAAATAAATCACTCTAATCAAGTTGATTGGTGAAAAAGTACATGCCTTGAGCCTTTAGTCAAAGTGGACATATCCATTAATCAACTTGGACCATTTGAAAAACCAAGAATTCTTATAATTGTTTATGGAATCCACATGTGGGGATTTCAAAATACCCATATATACCAATTCCTCATTCTTCTTGTCATTGGAATTTAGTCTTAATGTTGGGTAAGTTATAATAAAAAATTACATACCAACCAAGTTTTGGTACATGGTCTTTTTAAAACCTTTCATGTTAACTTGATCTTGGTATTGGGTCCAAGATTGATTTAAAACTTGTTTGAAACAATTTTACACCTTGTATTGAAATTGGTATAAAACAAATTTATATATAACATTATTTCATGTGTCCTTACATGGTATAAATGCAAGGTCCATATTGCTTCACGTCATAACAAATTAATAGGTCCTTGATACTAATATCAATACTAATGTTGACATCAAGCATATATGTATATGTTAGACCATTGTTAGCAAGTTCAAGTCTAAAGGTTTTGGATTAGATTATGGGATATCTAGACTGAACATTTAGAATTTTACTAAAATTGAATTTGGATCCAAACCATGCAACTACTTTCTTGCTGAAATTAAAATGCAAACCCGCAATCTTTAAACAAGCCCAAGTTTTGTAGATAAGTACAAGTTATTTAAAAGGAAAGTAATCAAACCCTTGTTTTAAGGTGAATTATTAGTTTTCTTTGGTTACACATAACAAATAATACTAAATATTATTAATATATTTCTAAAAATTAGTTGGGTGCATGCAAATAAAATCAAACTTGTTTTTAAACTAAGTCAAATTCCAAAGTTTTTGGGAAGTTAATGGAAACAAAGGTTTTATAAATCCAAGAAATCATTTTCAAAATTGCATTGAAGGTTATCTCAAACCAAAACTTTATAAATAAAATTATTAAAAAAAAAAAAAAAAAAGACAAACAAACCAAAATTAAAGTTTGTTTCAAATTCAAGAACCAAACAACATTGGTCTACACATGTGCCTTAAAACAAATCCACTCACACCTTGAATGTTAGTTTTTAATGGTGTATACCACATCCCAAACAATGTGCAAGTCATTTTTTCATCTTCAACCATAAACACAAAATATTAAACAATGTAAAATGAGGAACAATTAATTACCATCACATGGGTCAATCAAAGGACCAATGATAATTTTTAATGGCCCTTTAAAAAAGTACCATATCATTTGCATATTCATAGTTCAAATTCAATTTCATGCAACTTATTTAATTTATAATTTATAATTTATAATCAAATGACACATCTCCACCCAACAATTGTAAACTACACCTTTATTTTTTTAAAATTAGTGTGGAATGTTGAGTGTCCTAGAACACATAAACATAAAAAAATCACTTTAAACAACATGAAACTATTTAATTCTTTACATATGAACCAATCATTATCACTAACCAAAATCATAGGAAGAAAATCCAAGTGTGTTTATTGTAATGGGGCGAGGGTGCTCTTGTTTTATTACAAGTGGAGTCAAGTTATAACATGAAGGTTTAAGTACCATATTTCACCAATTTTTTAAAAAAAAGATGGTGATGGGATAAACTTTCAAAATACGACATGCAAATATGAATAAGCCCTAAAACATAATGTAAGGTTTGTGAATTTGTAATAAAGGCACCTCCTTAAATGGAAAATGCATTCATCAATGAATTGGAAAGACTTTCCACCGTTTAGGTTTTTACCTTGCAATATTTTACATTACAAAAATGTTGTTCTTTGGGCGTCTCTCTTGATTTTGGGCTTAAATCCTTGAAGCTATCCTACCCCCTTTGAGGTAACAACAAATGTTGGTTATTTATTATTTTTTAAAATAATTCTCGAGTAGGTTATTATTTTTATAGAAAAGGTGCTAAGTAGGTTATCAATATCAATATTTGAAAAAATATTATTAAATTATTGATATTAATTGGGTAATAACCAGTAGTCATGTAGAAAGGTAGGTTATCAAATAATTGATCAGTAACCATTGGTTCTCTTGTCAAATATTAATTAGTTACATAATTTTTCAATTTTTTTACATCATTAAAATGTTTTTTTTAAAGGATTGATAACCATGTCATTCAAGTAGATTATTAGATTTTGAAATTTTGATATTACACAATTAGGTGATTAACAAATTATCAACAAATCAAGAATCAACTAATAGGTCACTAATAATTAGGTTGATGATCGTGTCAAAACTCAATAATTAGGGAAGGCCTATAAAAGCATCCGTTGCCATATAATAATACTCCAAGTTTAGCCAAAATCAAGAAAATGAAAGGTGTAGAAGGACCCTTCCTTTCAATCTTAGTAATTTTCTTGACATGATTATGTTTCAAAAATCACAAAATAAGCAATTGATTGTAGTGACCTGTTTATGACATGTTCAAACTTCAAACAAAAAACTTTCCCTATTGATTTTTCATCTAAAATTTATGAAACATGTCCATCCATCATATGCACACATAAAAGATTTTGAATAAAGATTTTGCACATTTTTCAAATGTCTTAAATTGGAGAACATGGCCTTCTTGGAAAAAAATTATTGATTTTGAAAAAAGTTCTAGTTTTGTAGAAACCAAAGCACTATTTATAGTAAAAATTGTTTAAAAACTTTCCATTCTGTCAAGGAAGGTGACCCCTAGGGTGCATTTTGCACCTAGTTTAACTTTAATCCTTGCCCAAAATGTTCATTAAGATGTAGAATGTGCCATTGGGGCACATTCTTTAATATATAATATTCAAGTGTGAAGATGTCACTCATACATTGAATCAAGTTCAAATTTTTTCACAATAATGTATAATATTTTCCTTATTAACATGGCCAATAAAACTAAAGTTAATTAGTTTTCAATTTAGGGTCACAGTTTGATTGAATGTCTCAAAAATGATAAAGGTATTGAAGTCTTCTGATATTTTAAAAGACCACAACATTTGAAGACATTTCCATCAACCTTCCCACCTATACATACAAATTGCACAATTTTTGTGTGTCAAGTTCTTAAAACATTCAAACCACATGACTTACAACAATTTTCTACTCACTTTGTGGTCAAATCTATAGAAAATTTTGGTATATGGTGAAAAGAAGTCATTTTTTTGGGTACTTTGAAAGTCTAAGACCCAATTGTAAACCATATGACTACAATTTTGAAAGGAATAATTTTAAATATAAAAATAGATAGGGCACTAAAATAGATCATGTTAAATACACTAAAAGGTGATTTTTGTCCATTCACACAAAAATCAAAATATTTTGTTACATGGATAACAAATTGTTGATTTTTAGCACACTCCTAACATCTAAGGGTTCATCAATATATGTAATTGGGCCAATAAGGTATTCAAAAGATGCATCCTATAAATACATATCAACTTACTATAGTTTTTTTCTTATACAAATGGTTATATTATAATAATTTTACATACATAAGAGGTATTTGCTCTATAGGACAAATGTTTTGGTGTTAAATACAATCCCCCAAAATACCATTTATATTCATATCCATGGAAATATTTTCACATTTTTGTGATGTGTTTTTTCAAAAATACAAGATTGTAATTTTACATTTTTATTATCACACATTTCACATTGCCTTAGGTGGTATTTTGTACCAAAAACTGCCAAAATTTTTATGAAGGACAATATTTTTGAAACATTCAAGCAAACCTACACCCTTGACCCCTAATGAACCCATGTCCAATTCCAATTGTTGACTTGTAACTTGTCATTTGTAGAATTTATGACCACTTGGTAAATAAAAAATTTATTTTTATCAATTCAAATGTGACTTATGTCCTTTTTTCATTTTTACTTTTGAATCTACAATCACACTTTATACTAAGTTGATGTTAAAAAAGTGAGTTTTTAGATTTCATTCACATCAAGAATGTAAATTAACATCAAATTCTCAATGGCACACAAAGTTCAATGGGTGTTAATTTAACATCAAAACTTCAAAAATCATAGATCTTATAACAATAACACAATGTTAAGTGCTACCCATAAAAGGAGGCTTTAAATCGATGTTAAGTTAATGAAATATTTTTTCATGGTTCTTTTAAAGTCCATAATTAAGTAGTCCTCCTCTACCTCCAAATTCCTTAACATTTATTTTTAATATTAAATTTCACCTACCTACTTATTGACCTACTTACTTACATACTTACCCACCTACCCACATATCCACTTACTTAATTATCTACGTACCCTCATACCCACCTACATATTTACATGGGGCCTCTTTGACTTGACAACTTTTTACATGGATATCGTACTAGTCACTTGGTAAATTTGGCACATGAATGCCAAATAATTCATTTAACTTAAGTTTTTGGTTCAGTACTTGAATTTTTAATATTAAAAATTTCAATTGAATAAAGTTATTGTGAGGAACTAGTGCAAGAAGAAACTAGGGGACATTCAACCCCAACCAACTGGGAACATAACACTTAGTGTTATTGTAGTTGGGTGGTTGGTAACACCAATTGATTTTTCACCCATCTTGCGCAAAAGATGGCATGGTGGGCCCACACCAAACTTTGTTAAACAACTTCAAGAGTCTACCTTCTTCTCATGGGTGTTTTAAAATCAACTTCATACTATGTTGCCATTCCAATCTAACATAATCCAACATGTTTTTCCACATTACCCTCTTCAATTTAAAGTCATGCCACTTGTTGTCATTGAAGACTAGGTCATTTCTCTCAATCCATATACACCAAAGCACAATGCCTTTAAGCAAGGACCATTTAACCTTTTAAAGCTATTGGGTAGTTTTTTGTTGAATAAACATTGCTCTAAGCTGAAACTTTCCATATATAATTGATATGAGGAAATGTTTTTAGCTAATATAAAAAAGGGAATACCATCCTCATGTCATCTTTGTCTTTGAGTAGTGCCAAAATATATGGGTAAGTGTTTTTGAGGTTATAGAGTAACATGAAGGGTAGTCCACCTAGATGGTTATTTATTTTATTTTTCCAAATGTTGATGCCAAGTGCTTGGTGCCATATATAATGACCAAAGCAAGTTGAATCAAACTTTGGACAATCCCAAAATAGATATATTGTGACTTATCTTCCTTTATGCTGCCCATACAAATTAGAAGAGGAGAATGCAAGGCAAAATATAGGGGACAAAATGATGTATTATTGGGAACATGTTGGGGAACACATTAGGAACTTGTGAAACACGTTGGGAACTCAATCAAAATATGATTTGAACATGTTGGGAATCAAAGAAAATCCAACACCCCCCTTTACACAAAGCCAAAACAATTGGGCCCTTTGGGTGCATGTACCCAACATTTCTATGCCTACTTATGTTTTTGACCATTTTTGGCCCATCCTAATAATGATAAGGAAAAAGTTTTAGTCATAAACAACTTGCAACTCAAAAGTTTACCCCATTTGTTTTGGCTTTCATTCTAAGCTTGAAAAGTATATAATTAAATAGGTAAGTGACAACTAACTAGTTAACTAATAAACTAACTAATGAACTAATGAATAAACTAATAAACTAATAAAATATATAATTATTTAATGAATAAAATATTTTAAAAATTAATAAACTTGCTAATTAATTAATTAATTAACAACTAAATTAGAAACTAATTAATTATTATTTCATAACCAAATAAATTAATGTAATAAATGAGATATTCAGTAATTAATAATTATTAACTATTAATTATAAATATTTAGTAATAGTGCTTTTAATTTAATATTATAACTAAAACCTAGCATAGGCTAACTATTTTATTATAATTATTCCCTTGATTATTTTCATTTAAAAAGAAAATAATAAGTAATAATAATTAAAATTTTAATATTATAAATAAAATTAATTCAATTATTATTGTAGCTAGTTAGTAACCAAGGTTAATTTTTTTATTTTTATTATTCATATTATTATTTCACTCATTATAGCTATTTAGGAACTATCACAATAAGTATTTTATATTTTTGATAAGTGTATTTTTCCTTTGAAAATAATTTCTGCATTTGTATAATAATTTATTAGATTTCCATTCTAACTACTACAATAATTATAATAAAATAATAAAATAAAAGTGAAAATAAAATATATATATCAGTAATTGACTATAATCATCGAGTAATTCATAATTAGTACATATTAATTATAAATTTGAAATATAAAAACTTATAACTATATATCAATATTTCATGTTATTTATTATAATATAGTAATATTTCATAATTGATTATTTATAATAATAATAATATAATTTGTAGTTAGCCTAAGTGAGCTATTTTATTATTATTATTATATATGATCATGTCACTTGTTAGAACTATTATGATTTATTGTAATTAATTCTTAAATGTTTTACTAAAAAAATTCTTAATAAGTACATTAGTCATTTGAAAATAATATAAAATTTGAGAGAAAGATAAAAATTTGAATTTTTTAATATTACATGTAATTAATATAAATAATAATAAATTTCATTTTTAATAATTTTTTAACAAAAAAAATAGTTTGGATAAATTTGTAATATGGGCACAATATATTTGGTAAATATTTTACATAAGATTTTAATATCTTCAAAATATACACTAACTAATGTAACCATAATATCAAGGCCATTTATGCTAATAATAATATTTGAATATAAATATAATATGGTTGTTCATATATGATCGAAATATACATTTATAAATCCTAATACACCTCTGTATATTCATAGGGTGCAATTAAATTGGTCACTTTGTAACTAATGGGACATAAATCATTCTTCTTGGATGAAAACCAAACTAAATGTTGTTCACATATAAGGATAAACATCAAAATAGTCGCAAACTAATTGTAGTGTAGTCGCAAATATGACCAACACAAGAAATAATTGCAAATAACTAGTAGTTGCGTGTAGTTGCAAATAAAATGGTTACATTTTGGCCAATTTGTACTAGTGATGTAGAATTGACAAGACGGTCAATTCATTAAAATTTCATTCCAAAGTCCAAAGCTTCAAATTTTTTATAACAATGTTATAAGGTATATTTAAGCTAAAACTAAAAAGCCAATAGATGTGTAACAAATGATTATTGTTTCATGTTTTAATGTTAAAATTTATATTAATTTCATAAACGTTTTTAATGTGTTTACGTACATTATAAGGAATCATGTCCATATCAACCCATGTGTTTACAATTTATGTTCAAATCAACCATTTTCGCAATTGCCAATGATTATCCTATATGGCACCATGCAAAAAACACTTGAAATTGCATATGTAAGTACAACATGGTTTTAAGTTGTGTATATGACTATGAATTGTGACTATTATTAATTTGGATGAAAATGAAGATGAAAGTTTTTGTCATATCATCCAACAACTAGTGACATCCAACAACAAATGAAAATTTAGTTGTTTTTGGGACTAGTAATGTGATTCATAGGTGATTAAACAACATGGGGTGTTTTATTCAATTTAAATTGCACCTATAGATTATAGTTGCAAACGTACATGTGTTTACTTGTGTAAAGAAATTATGTTATGGTTAATGAAATGATTGGATTTGGTGGTTTGAAATTTTTTCTTGGTTATTTTGAGTGAATAAATAATTAAATGTGTAATAAAGTATTGTAGGTTTGTGAGAATTTCAAAAGACCAATGGAAAGGGTAGAAATGAACCATAACTTTCAATATAATAAAGTCACTTGTAGGTGTAACTTGTTTTAAACAAATGGGATCACTGGACTTAATGGTTTGAATAATAACCTAGAACAACCTAGGGTGGAATAATTCAAAATAATCAAGAATAATATCTTAAGGTATAATAACCTAAAATAGCCTAAGGTGGAATAACTTAAAATAGCTGATAATAACATAGGGTGGATTAACTTATAATAACTGAAAATAACTTAAGGTATAATAACTTAAAGTTGAATAATTTAGGTTGAATATAACCTAAGGTGTAACAACCTATAATAACATGGAATCCCCTAATGTGGAATAACCTATAATAATCAATAATAGCCTAAGGTAGAAAGGTAATTAATTAATCATGTAAGTTGGGTAGTATTTTAATTAGGGGAAATTCTTTAAACACATTTTGACATTATAGTATATTACATCTTTGAGTCATAAGAAAATTTTAATGATATTTTTTTATGACAATGAAATATTCCTAAAATATTTTAAGAATATTTTGGCATAAAAAATCACATAATCAATCATTAAAAGTGCACTATTGGTTCCTATTAGCTTGAATGTACCATTCAATGACAACATATTTTTGAAGCCCAAGTAAATACAAGGTTTTCATCTAATTTGTTTATTTATGCATTTGGAAAACTTCAATTTTTGTTATCTACATGGTTTTTGCATGAATTGTAATGCTTGTTTTAGACTTTGGTGGTGTTTCATAGTTCATGTTGTGTCTTTTTCTTGCATCTTTTGAAGTGTTAAGATTAAGTATTAATTTTGTTTTTTGGCAAGTGTTGTTGATTGTTTGGTCCTTGTGTTGCATTTTGAAAAAAAATTTGGTGTGTAAAGGGGAACATTATGATTTTAAAAATATTATCAAAAAAAAAAAAAAAAAAATTCTTCCTAGTTGGGATGGCTTTTAATATCAATACATTAATATGTGTCCCAATTCACTTTGTATTTCATTAGATTTTGGAATAACTTGAACAAATTTGTCATGGTGAAAATGGTTAACCCCTTAATGAACATCAATTGATTAATATGGACAAATGAATTCATTAATAGTTAATTTGCTAACAATTAATTGAATTCACTAATAGTTAATTTCATTGATATTTAGTTAAATTTAATAATAGTTAATTTAGTAAATTAAACTCCTAGTTCATAGGGCTAAATTAATTTAGGTTAACCACCTAGCCCTTTAAGCTAAGAACCTAAACTAAGTTAAAGCATTTAGAAACCTAATTTAGGTTAGGATTGGCATTAAGAACCTAGGTTAGGCACCTAAGAACTTGAGTCATTTAACCCATCAACTTAAGGTGCACATGTGAAAATTTGAACCTCACACCTTCATTAACCTCCATCCTTAATGAACAAGTCTTTAAATATTAAACCATTATTTAAATAAATGAAATGATTTGTCACCACACATTATTATGCACATTATTTTATTAATTTATACGTAGGCTGTTAGAAATATTATTCGATTATAATCCCCAACGTTTGTGAATATGACTAACATTCATCAAAAAGATGAATAATATTCACATCTTATAGTAGTTAAGTTAGGTTGAATAGTGGTGGCTATGGTTTGGAAGTGGAGGCTACTTAGGGCTTGGTGATGGCTAGGGTTAGGGTTAGGGTTTGGTGGCAACTAGGTTAGGGTTTGGTGGCAACTACTTTAGGGTTAGGAGATAGTATATAATGGAGTGTTTTTTAATCGTCATTCATTTTCTCCTTTCATGGTTTTGAGTGCACATAAAAGCTTCAAACCTTGTTAGTTGTTGTAAGCCATAGTTTTGTGATTGTAGCATTTGAAGCATACAACCTTTGTAAGCTTTTCGTTAGTTAATACAATTGTTCCATTTCATGAACCTTGAATGTTTCATTTCTTGTTTGTTTTCAAGTTGTTTCCAATATAGGCTACCATAAATTAAGTTCTTAAATTAGTCTTATCTTATTTTAAAGTTAGTGTATGTTATTTTAAGTTATTACTAATATAATATATGATGTTTTAAATTATTCTTAAATTACCATAGGCTAAGATTTTAGGTTATCTTTAGGCTATTGTACCCTAGGCTGTTTTAAACTATTATAAATTATCCACTTTAGGTTATTTTAAGTTATTTTATTTTGAGTTATTTTTTATTAATGCACCTTTGGTTATTTTAAACTATTGTGCCATAGGCTATTTTAAGTTATTATAAATTATCCACTTTAAATTATTTTAGATTACTTTAAGCTATTTTATTTAGGTTATTTTTAGTTAATCCACCTTTGGTTATTTTAATTTATTTTGGACTATTATACCATAGGTTATTTTTGGTTAATGCATCTTATTTTGTTATTTAAAACTATTCCACATTATATTATTTTATGATATTTTAGGCTATTTTTGCCTATTTTATTTTATGTTATTCAACCTTAGGTTATTTTGAAATGTTATTTTGAGGTTGTTCCATTCACTACAACAAAACCATGTCTTTTTCACCCCCCCTGTTTGGTGACTGTAATGACTAAGTTGAATTTATATTACTTCAAAATGACTAAAAGGAATTATTTTTGTCCGCTTTGCCCCCTTGCCAAAGTAGTAGTGTCTATTATGACTAAGTAAACCAACAATTATAGTCATATTGGACAATGTTAATGGCACGTGTATTTGACCATGTTAATGTGGCTTAGTTCTTATTAATTTGTGACTAATTTTAATCATGGTATAAATGACATGGTATGTTCATACTAACATGGTGTTAGTGTTTACAATAGTGTGACTAATTTTAGTCATAATATAAATGATGTGGCATAATAAGTAGGTAAATAATAACTTAACTAAATTTGGTTAAATTTGGCAATGAGGGTAAACTTGATTTAGTTTAGTTAAATTTGGCTAAACAAGGTTAAATTAAAGTATGAAGGTTAAATCAACTTAAATTTGGTTAAAATTATAATACCTTTATTTAGGTTGATTTCTTTAGGTTTCACCAAATTTAATTTAATTTAGTTTAACCTATTTTAAGTTAATTTAACGTACCCAACTTAACCTAAATAACATAATTTAGTTTCATTTATTTTATTTTATTTTATGTTATTTCAGTTTAGCCAATTGAACCAAAGTAACATAGTTTAGCCAAGTTTAGGCAAAAAAACATAGTATAGCCAAGTTTACCTTAAATAACCAAGTTTAGTTAACTTTATTACAATTTAACCAAGTTTAACCAAAATAGCCAAATTTAACTTCATTATGTTAGTTTACAAGTGGCCTACATATGCCTAATGGACGTTTACAATTGGGCCACATGCTAAGAAGTGCCTTAGATGCTTAATGACCCTACCTCCTTAAGCTCACATTTTACATCCTAGGAATTATATATATATATATATATATGTTTTATATAATATGCATGACACATCACCATCAATGAACATGTGACATTAACTAGTACCTATTAATTCTTTAATCAAAATAAACATGTGTCACGTGTGCCACATGGATGTGGTTAGTCAATTTTATTCAAGTTCACATGACTAAGCTACCCCCAAATGTTTGTTTGAAATGACTAAGTCTTTTTGCTAATATGGTCATCTTGTTCGGGGTCCAATTTTTATTACTTTTCAGTCATAAAAGACAACATAAAAGACATGGTTTTGTTGTAGTGATTTTAAGTTATTTTTTACTATTATAAATAATTTCACCCTATGTTACTTTAAGCTTTTTGACCTTATTATTATTGGTTATTTTAGGTTATTCCACCTTGGGCTATTTTCACATATTTCAAGATATTATAACATAAATTATTTTAAATTATTTTACTTTAGGTTAAACTAACCAAGAATAATTGAAGGTGAAATAATTAAAAATAGTTGAAAATAATGTAAGCTAGAATGGCCAAAAGTAGCCTAAGGTATTTAAAGTGACATCATAAATTTTTTTAAAAACCATAATGAATTATTTCAATTAATAGTGAATTATATCAATTAATAATAAAACATCATGATAACATAATGACTTTATAATGACATAACTTAAAAAAAAAGTGAAATGGTTAAAGTGGTGACACACCCCTTATGACGCACTCCCAAGTCCCAAGTTAGCCCCAAGTTGGGACTAAGTCACTCAAATTGCGAAAATTCTGGACTTAGGGCACGCTCCCAGCTTCAAGCATTAAAGGGGGGTGAGAGGGGCATGCTGAAAGCTCCGGGATAGACTAAGAAGAGGGACAAGCTTATTCAATTACACAGTCCTGCATCCAAATCCAACCAACAAGTTGGTTAAAACTCATTCTGCACCCTTTTTGGTGTTGGGACAAGCCACGGGCTACCTTGGACTCACTTGACTCACCATGGCCCGGACTCGGGGGAAGCCACCACCTTCCCCCATATAGTATTCTCTGTAGCTCTCCACCGCACTTGCATCCAAATGGCTCTTTTTCTCGGGATTCCCAAAATGGAGTCCCGAAACTGTCTCGGTTTGGATTCCTGGGAGTTTGGACGCTCATAACTCCTCACCCCAAACTCGGATCGGGACGAGGTCTCAACCAAAGTTGTAGCTTTCCTCAAGAGCTTTCCAACGGTGTGTTGCACTTCACCTGCACGCACCGGAATCGGGTCGATTCCCGACTTTTAGTGGTCAGGAGTCAAACTGCCAGTTTGACTCCCGGCCCTTCTTTCGACCATAACTTGTGAGGCCATTTTGGACATTTACACTTCAAGACCTTTCCAACAGTATAAAGAACGCTTCAATGCAAAGTGTTTTGACCCTTGCAATCGCGCTCTGAGTTTTTGGGAGTCCCAGAGGACTCCCAAGTCCCATTTTCGGGAGTGTGAGTGGCGACTTCACACTTCCTTCAAAATGGGGTTGCGACACTAACTCTTTGATAGATTCCAAATACGGGTCTGAAGTGAAAACAACGGAAGAGCAAGGAGTCAGGGCACGCTTCCTGGCTTGTAGCACTTTGAGGCATAGAGGGGCATGCTGGAATTTCGGGATGGGACTAGGAAGAATGATAAACACTTAATCACTCACTCGGATTTGCACAAAACCAAACAACAAGTTGGTTAGTGCATAATTAGAGCACATTTGGTGTTAGGATGAGCCACGGGCAAATTCGGACTCACAAGATTCACCATGGCTTGGACTTGGGGGAAGCCACCAACTTCCCCTTTATAGTATACTTTGTGCGTCTCCACGAAGCCCACATCCAAATGGCATTTTTGTCCCGGGACTCCCAAGTGGGAGTCCCGAAATTGCTAAAGTTGGGACTTCCGTGACTTTGGGGCCCTATAACTTTGTGTGCAGACCTTCGATTGAGATGAGGTCTAAAACAAAGTTGTAGCCCTTGTTGAAAAATTTCCAACAGTATGTTGCACGCTACTTGCATGCAAGGGAATTGGGGTGATTCTCGACTTTTAATGGTCGGGAGTCAAACTACTAATTTGACTCCCAGTGTTTCTTTTGGCCATAACTTATGTTTTAGATGTCCAAATGGGCAATTCGAGCCCATTTTAGACATTCAAATTTCAATAGCTTTCCAATGATATAAGGAACTCCTCAAGCCATTGGGTTTTGACCCTTGCAATCACTCTCTAAACATTCGAAAGTCCACCGAAACTCTAACTCCCAAAGTGGGAGTGCACTTGGGAGTGTGAGGGTTCTTTCCTCACATTCTTTTTCACTCTCGGGGCACGAGAATGCGACTCCCGAGCTTAGACTTGGCTCGCACCCTTGCAAGCCCTTTTGCCTTGGTCGCGAGCCCAAGGCTAGGGTTGTGACAAGTGGGGTGAACCTATTTCACTTTTAAAGTCCCATAGTGATTTACACTAGTGTATTATACTTCACTTTTGGACTAGTGTAAAAAGGCACAATCATTTGTGTTGTGCGCATTCTAGTGTTTATTTGGCCCATGTTAATGTTTTAAACTTGGTAGAGGGAGGAGCCATAAGTTATTCAAACTCAAGTATTATTGGGGAAGAATTAACCTTCTAGAAATTCCATGTCAAAGTGGCCTTATATTGAAAAAAGAATTGGAGTTGAATTGAATGTTCCAAGATGTCTAGGTAATGAAATTGACAATGGACATAATTTGTAATTGGGGAAAATGATATGTTGAATATGGTAAGGTGCAAGAATTATATGTTGTAGAGCATTGTGATAAATTTGTTCCCAAATTTGATGGCTTGCAAAAACATGTTGGCCATTGGAAAACCAAGTTTGCACATCCTAGGGTGCATGTGGGAGAATACTCCATGAGTTTAAAAATTCAGCATTTAAAAAATAAAAGGCCCAAGTTTGTGAGATTGCATGGGAAAATTATGTCATTCAACAAATTGCTAATGGTGGTCACCTCAAGCATAAATGTCAAATTGTGCAAATTGTTGCAATATTCCATCTCATGAAGCAAAGGTGATTGATGATGGAGATTGAAGTCATGAAAAGCTTATTCAACTTCATTTAAATGCCCAAAAATCATTAAAAACACTAGTCAAATTCTTTTGGGTGGAATATGGTAGAGTATATATACTCAAGGTGGTTTTGCAATCCATGGAACGTGGTGATGCATAAAGCCTAGTTTATTGTTATGAGTTGTGATGAATTCATAATTATCAATTGTGAAATAAGTTGGGTAAATGTGCATGCATTTGTGGTGGAAGCGTGGAAATGGCTATCCTACTAACTTTGCAACAAGTTGCAAATGATGTTTTTGCAAATAACCTCATGAGATTGATTGTGTATGCCTTATTATATTATGGCAAGGTTCTAAATCAAATCTAGGTTTGAAACTAATATGTTTCAACATAGATGGTGTGATGATTTTTTAGAGTTTTAAATTTGTTATGACATAATTAAAAGAAAAAATGTCCTTTTCATGTTAGGGGGGGCATTGTGTTGTGCATAAAATTAATTTGGTAGTTCAATTTTTCTTTCATTTGGCCTTGGTGTTTAAGATTGAAGCCTTTTTTAAATTTGTGTACACCTTTTATTCACATAGCTTGAAGCACCATTATAAAGGTGCAAACCTTTTCATAAAATTAAAGCCCTCAAAATCTTGAAAATTGTGAAGATGTGATGGACTTATATAATAGTTTCCCCTACAAAATAAATTTTAACAAAGTACAAGAATGTGGTGGTGAACATGTTTGAAGACCATGCAACAAGCGTTGTTGCTAAAGCCAATTTCCAATTGTTGTGTGACACAAAGGTTTTTTTAGTTGCATAATTCCCTTGTTTTAATGTGTTAGGGTTGATCAAAGTTTGGTTAGACCTAGGATATTTTCATGCCGTGCAATTTTGTAACTAGAACTTGAAGGTATGTGAGGCTAATATGTATTATATGTATTGTAATCCTATTACTTAGTATTCACCCAAGGATTTCAACACATTCTTTTATACTATCTAGCATTGCAATTTGAAAAGCTAAACATGAGTTGGGTTTTTGCTTTTGATTTTGCTTTGGAATATGCAACATTTCAAGTTTTTGGGTTTACTATCGTGGTGCATAAACAAGATTCACTAATGGGGACTTGAGTGTAATTTAAAAAGTTGATTATGAAAATGTAATTGAAGATGTGAAGAAATAGTGTATTAGTGTTGCTTTTTATTTCATCAAGGAATTGGAGAAAATATTTTTTATTTGAGATGTCTTGAATGTCATGGGCATTATCTATTTGTAATTTTCAGTCGAGCTACAAGTAGAACACACATTTCTTGTATGAACCAACATTTAGAAATCTCATTATTGCCATGGGAAGACTCTTCATTTAAATCGAATCTTCATTTAGTTCATTTTTAATGAGGAATTATTGGACCAATAGTGTTTTTTCCCTTCAAGATCACAATCTAGAATAATTTTCATGCTACCGTGAAATTAATTCATGAATGTAATCCATGTGCATGTTATCAAACAGCCAACTCATTACACACCAACTATCTAAATGGTTTAAGTTAATTGGGTTGTCAATGGGTATGGTGTTGGGTAATGCGAAAGACAAGAGATGTTTTTTCATCTTGAGTTTTGTGAAGAATAAGTTGAAAACTAGGTTGACAATGCACCTTGATTTCATTATGCAAATATATGCATAGATTCTATTTACGCTTGGAACACCTCCATTTGATGTTGTAATCAAAACTTGGAATGTGAAGGCCATGAATTGAATGATTGAAGTAGGTTGAGTGCTGCATATGTTTTTAAGGTTTTGATTGCCTTGGATATTTTGTTGTGTTTACCCCCACATTGTTCCAAATTTTGTGTGCTATATTGTTTTAACTTATGTTTGTTTTTTTGGTCAATAGGTGTTTTCTTATTGCAATGGGCCAAGTTCATAGTGACCATGGTTCCCTAGGAAAGACAAAGTAAGGAAATAGGATTTTCTTTCCACCAATGTCAATTGACCTTTGAATTTTGTATATAGAACTACCTCACGTTCTATTGTTGCACTTAGCTTTGTTACACCAAAACAAAGGAAAAAATGATATTGAATTCACTACACCAAAAAAAAAAAAAAAAAAAAAAAAAGTCATTTCCAAAAAATAAAAAAAAAAAAAAAAAAATAAAATAAAAA